>JGI20214J51088_10000261_pt1 | contig 38391 bp, 31 predicted proteins | sample WetSurMetagenome_FD_51088 | JGI IMG/M metagenome (IMG submission 51088) | reverse complement strand
GTAAACTGAGCCAGAAAGCTCTGCAGGTTATCCACAAGTGCCTGTCCATCAGCAAGCTGACGTTTATAAGTCCTTATGTTTGTAAGAGCTCTTGCTTTTCTTAGTTTATAATTCTTAATTTTTTGCTCGAGAGCCCTTTGCTGTTTATTCAGATTTATCTCAGCCTGGCGAATGGTAGCAGGGGGTTCATATTTTGACTGCTCCAAAGTGATCGCTACTTCTTCGACTGCAATAGCCTGATTCTTTATGGCATCTCTCAGGCTTGTAAGTGTTACAGTGGTATCAAGAATTGCCATTTCGAGGTTTGCCTGCAGAGTATTCAGGTTTTCACGGGCAGTTTTAAGCGTATTGTCATATTCTGTTCTGTCTAGTTGAGCTATATAATCGCCCTCTTTGACTATTGTACCCTCCGGTACTATGTCCTGAATCTTAAAGCTCTGTAAACGCATATGATCTCCTCCACCGCCATCACGACCGCCACCGCCCCGGTTCTGGCTATTGCTTTGCTGAATTTGAGGTCCCAAAATATCAATTGATTTTTCAGCTTCGAGTTCCCCAGAATTAGTCACTGTTATTTCAAATGGGCCCTGTTTTACCTCAGTATAAACGGTTGCAGTATCTTTTTTTGACGTCAGTCTGCCAAAGACTATCATTATAAGTACTATAACGACTGCTACAATGCCTGTGATAATAAGTGTTCTTTTCATTTTATAACTTCTTGTTAAAATTCAATCTGATTAATAGACAAACGANGCAGTGTTTTTATTTCTTCAATGCAAAGATTATTAAAATAATGTCGTAAAAAACATTCACCTGATGGCCTCATAAAAGCAATTCTTCAGCAAAGATTCTCAAATTCTATTCCTAACTTTTTCAGGGCATAGCCTGTTTCCTTAATATAATCGCCATATACAGTTATCCAATGAAATCCCGGCATATTCTCAGCAACTTTTTTGCTTTCACAATTATACTTTATATCTATCTGTGAACGGCAGATATCAAGGAAAGGATTATCGGTGATTTTCCCCGGCAAACCCACGTATTTTTCAAAAGCAAAATCTGGCATCACATTGGTCACAGNTTGTCCTATGAGCATTTCAACTTTTGGAGCAGCTCCGTAATCCGATTCGAAATGCGTAAGGATCCTGGTTGGTGCAAGGGTTTTGCCATCCATTCTCCTGGGAGCAGTACAGTGAGCAAGTGTTATAAGGTTGTTGTGCGGGTATGTGGGATCATTTAGGAATGAAGGTTTGCCTGAAATGTTTGACAGNAGTACTCCTGCAGGCACCACAACAAAATCGGATTCACAGTATGCCAGGTACCCGGCGTCATTAAGCAGGCTGAGTGTCAGACATGCCGAAGTCTCCGCAAGAGGCATTATGGTTCCCATGCAGTTATTGATAGTAACTGCCCTGCAATTGAATCTTTCCATTAATCTTATAAGCACTGTCTCAAGCATGAAGCAATTATCGACGAATTTACTGTCAGTTTCCAGCTTTACTGCTGAATCCCTAAGGTAATCATAGGCCTTTTTTCTTGCACCGGCTGTGACTGATTTATCCGACCTTGCTTCTGTTATAAGCCTTCCCAGTTCTTCATATGAAATACTTTGTATATCCAGCTTGTACTTCTCCTTTACAGTATTTATTGTGGATTCGAGTGGCTGTGACCAGGCCCCAGGACCTCCTACGGCAAGGATCCTTGAATTCCTTGTATTTTTCAACCCGCATAGCGCCCTCAGTCGCCACAACAGTTCTTCACAACTGTCTATAACAACATCATTCTCGTTTATTCCGGTCACTTTAAGCGAGTCGGTATGCTGACGGAGGTAACGCGGGCTTATAATTTCATACCAAAGATAAACGGGCCCTGATTTATAGCGGCAGAAGAATACGATGTCCTTTCCGGTTTTGTTAAGGTAATCGAACATATTACTACCTCCGCCAGCAGGATATATCAGGTACATGTCAGCGGTTTTAATATCTTCGATTCTACTCAGATCATCAATTCCACGTACGCCGGAAACAGGCAGGAAACTGACCGGGAAGTCAGCCTTAGAGCTTAAAGTTTTTAATTCTTCCTGAATGCGTGCAATTTCTTCCTTNGCATCTTTTTCAGTCTGAATACCTCCCCAGCTCCGCCAACTGGTCTGGGGTCTCCTTTCCGGGATTTCATAAGTAAAAACAGGTTTTACAACAAGAGGCACACGCTGCGGAGCATATTTGTCAGTGGGAGGTCCGGCAATCAGGTCGGCCCATGATAATGNGATAGTTCCCAGTGCACCTGTACCTGTAAGTTGCACAAATTTACGTCTGCTCATTTCATCAGGTTGATTTTCGTTACTATTTCCGCAGAAGTGACAGTCCGGATGATGGAAATAACCGTTAAGGTTGTTTTCAGTTTTATTCATAGTCCGATTTCCAGATTAAACATGTTTTCAGGGGTTCACGGCAATAAAGGTACTAACCTGATTCATAAAGAGCAAATTATAATACGACCATCTTTCCGGCACATTTTGTTTTGGATTGCCTTAGAAAATTAATATATTGGTTGAAATTAAACCATCTTTTAATAACTCAGAAATGAAATCATTTATCTCCCTTATCTTTCTTACTCTTCTGGCTGCTTGCCCTGCTTATGGGAAAAAAGTCTCCCCAGCCGATAAAAAAGCGACAAAAGAGACTGTAAATCTGTTCAGGTCACTATATAATCTCCAGAATAAAGGTATTATGTACGGACATCAGGATGACCTTATGTACGGAAGCACATGGTGGTATGTGAAAGACAGGTCAGACACAAAAGATTTTACAGGAGATTACCCCGCTGTTGCAGGCTTTGAACTCGGACATCTTGAACTGGGAAATGAGAGGAGTCTCGACTCGGTAAGTTTTGTGCAGATAGTCGATCAGATTAAAGCACATTATAAACGGGGAGGTGTAATAACAATAAGCTGGCACGCAAATAATCCATTGACTTTGCAGGATCCCGCCAGTGTTTCGCGCCGGCAGGGCGGTACAGCCTGGGATGTGAGCTCAAAGGAGGTTGTTGCCTCCATACTTCCAGGCGGAAAAAATCATGAGATGTTCAATGGCTGGCTGGAGAGACTTGCAACCTTCTTTATCGGGTTGAAAGATGACGACGGTACTCCAATACCTTTTATTTTCAGGCCTTACCACGAACATTCCGGTTCGTTTTTCTGGTGGGGAACAGATATNTGCACCGATAAGGAGTATTCAGATCTGTGGCGCTATACGGTTAATTTTCTGCGGGATAAAAAGAACATTCATAATATTCTTTATGCATACAACACTGATAGGNTAACCACTCTTGAACAGTATATGAGAGGATACCCGGGCGATGATGTNATTGACATGCTTTCGCTCGATATGTATGACCGGGGTGAAAAATTCGGAGGGGAGCTTGATAATGCACTGAATTTCGTTACCAAAACGGCTATCGGTAAAAATAAACTTACAGCATTAAGTGAAACAGGAGGAAGAAGAGGTATGTCCGACTGGTGGTCAACGGTACTTTTACCTGTAGTAAGCAAGTACCCGATAGGATATGTGCTGACCTGGAGGCATGCTTACCGGTCAAGGTTTACAATGGGCGGCAACCCAAACCAGCCATTCCCTGATGACTTTATGAATTTCCATAAATCACCCAGAACCCTGTTTTTAAAGGAGATCCAGGAGGAGAATCTATACAGGCGTAAATAACAAAACTCACATCAGAGATTACAACCGCGGAGCGGCTCCATAAGTTTTAGCAATTCCCGGGCCTTACATCAATATAGATATATTTTGCATGAGGGTATTTACAGGAGATATCCGCCCTGATCTGCTCGGTTGTGGTTTCGATAGCATGCCCCCGTGAGAAATCCTCAACATCGACAGATACAAGAAGCATAAAATTGTTATTCCCTATGTACATCGAGCGGATATTATTTATATGCTTAATGACCGGGTATTTCCTGACAATGGTTCTGATTTCATTTCTTGCTTCGCGTGGAATGCTCTCCCCTACCATTAGCTTCCTTAACTCGTTGGCAAGCAGGTATGACATTGTTATCAAGAGGGTACCTACAAGAAAAGTCCCGGCTATGTCAAAAAACGGACTTATCAATGAAAGGAGAGTAGTGATCAGAACAATTGTAAGTCCGGTCAGCGCTGAAAAATCCTCAACAAGTATGACGAACAGGTTTGTGTCGGTTGATTCTTTCAATGGCTTAACAAAACCTGTGGGTGATGTCTTCCTGAATTCACCGAAAGCCACCGAAAACGATTTATATTCAAGCAGAATGGCAACCCCCAGTACAATAAATATGTAGAGGTAATTTTCAATGGGTTCCGGATTCATGATTTTATGTATTCCTTCATAGATCGAAAAACAACCGCCGAGGAAGAATAACAGAACGGCTACAAGGAATCCCCAGAAATATTCTTCCTTGCCGTATCCAAGGGAATGAACCTCATCGGCAACCTTTGCCGAACGCTTTCGTCCAATCAGAAGGAAAACCTGATTTGTTGTATCAGCCAGTGAATGGATAGCTTCTGCAAGCATAGCAGAGCTTCCTGAGATGACCGAAACTACATATTTTATTACTGCAATTGCCAGATTTGCCCCAAGGGCAAATAAAACAGCCCGCAAAGAATTACTTTCATTCTTCATAAGAATGTAATTACAATGTAATTACGTATTACAATTCCTTTACCATCCATATATTGCAGCCGAAGTGACCAGAATTGCCAAGTGCATGCGGTATGTGACTGAATCCTGATTTAATATACATTGACACAGCCCTTGAAAGTTCGGGAAGTGATTCGAGGTAAAGCCCGACATAGCCAATTTGTTTTGCCGATTCAAAGCATTTCTCCATAAGTGTCCTTCCAATACCTTTCCCTCTCCATTGGGGTAATAAATAGAATTTTACAAGCTCTGCATATCCTTCGGGTAATCCGGGTGTCGGATAAACCCCGCATCCACCGGCCATAACACCGTTTTCTTCAGCAATCCAGTAAACGGAACCCTGAGCTCTGAATAATTCATAAAGATTATCCGTTGTCGGATCAAAGTATACCGTTCCCGGACGGTCAATCCTGAATTCCCTGAAGACACTCCTGATCAGCTCAGCAAGTTCTTTATTGTCGCCTGATTCAATAATCCGGTATGTAACTCCGTTAATATTCATGCATGGTTCTCCTGATTGAATTTTTAAAATTACAAATAAATGCTTCTTTTCAGTACTTTTAAAAGATTTAAAAAACATATACTTTCATTCAATTCAATGACATTGTCCTTCAGATCCCCCTTAAAATTCTTGCTCATAATCCTTTTCTATTTCCCATGGTCAGGTGATGAATTGTCAGCCCGTGATTATTATGTCACAGGAAAGATAACTGATTCAAACGGGGCCATAGTAACTGATGCCAGGATTTCGATGATTGCGGGTACAACTGAATATGCCGCCAGATCTAAACCAGATGGGACATATTCGCTTAGAATATCAAATATTTACGGGAATATATCGGATCTGATCGAGGTTGGTGTACCTTATCCAAATCCGTTCACATATTCAGTAAATATCCCGTTTATAATTAACAGTCAGGGGGATGTTCGCCTTTCAATCTATAATTTCTCCGGCAAAAAAATAATGGATGCTTTTTTTGATTCAATTGATGCAGGCAGTTATCATATTGTGTGGGACGGCTGTAACCAGAATGGTGCGCCCCAGAAAAACGGTTTCTACTTCTATGCAGTTACGTTTAAAGGGAAGACAGTATCAGGGAAACTCATTAAGGCTTCCGGATTTTCATCATATTCAGCGGGTACCGCTATTGAGCCTGATATGATGCCTCCTGTTGTAGTACCATTTTCCGGACAGATAAGATTCCCTGTTATAACCTCGGTAACGCACGATAATTATTATCCTGTAAGACTGACTGATATTACGATAGCCGTCGATACGATAATCGATTTTGAGCTGACAATGAAGCAGGAAGTTCCTTTCAAAACAATGGGAAATCATATTGCAATGCATACCGGTTCGGAGTACCGGTCGTTGCTTCTGAAGGGAATCAATCTTGGATCTTCTCCTCCGGGTTTTTTTCCCGGGGAGATCGCCTATGCCATTTCTCCGGCCGAATACGAAAGCTGGATACAATCCATGGCTGCTGCCGGATTTAACAGCTTAAGGATTTATACCCTTCATCCTCCGGTATTTTATGAAAAGCTGGCTAATTATAATCAGAGGCACCCTGATAAACCTCTTCTTCTATTCCAGGGAATCTGGCTTGAGGAGATCGAAGATTATTCTGTTCCGGGCGCTTATGATTTAATAAATCAGACAGCTTCCTTTACCAATGAAATTAAGGAGGTGGTAAACTGTATAAACGGAAACGGGGACATTGCATACAGGTACGGGAAATCCTACGGCAGATATATTACAGATGTATCACGCTGGACTGCGGGATACATAATAGGAAGAGAAATAAGTCCCCAGGAGGTTGACAGCACCGATAAAAGCCACCCGTCATTAAATTCATATTCAGGAAACTATCTGGGCATAACCGGGGCAAAAGCGACTGAGGTATTCTGCACCCAGATGCTCGAACAGACAATTAAGTACGAATCCTCAAACTATTCGGTCAAGCGTCCGGTAAGTATCGCAAGCTGGCCTACACTTGACCCTCTGACGCATCCCACCGAGACTTATACTGACGAGGACAAGGCCACATATGATATTACTAAAATTACACTTAAAAATCCTGAACCGGGCATATTTGCCTCCTATCACGCTTATCCCTATTATCCGAATTTTATAAGTGAGCAGCCCTCTTACCTGACATACAATGATCTCAACGGGCCAAACAGTTACCTTGGCTATCTGAATGATATGAGAACTCACTATTCTTCCATGCCTCTTGTGATTGCTGAATTCGGGGTTCCCTCAAGCTGGGGAAGCGCCCATCAGGCATATAGTAATATGCATCATGGAGGTTATTCTGAGCAGCAGCAGGGGGAGAAAAATATGAGGCTTATGCATAATATAATCGATGCCGGATGTGCAGGAGGTTTCATGTTTGCCTGGATGGATGAATGGTTTAAGCCTACATGGATTGTCAGCTATCTTGAAGCGTATGGAATGGTTTCAGGCGGAACAACAATCCCGACCAGGCAGTTGTGGCATAATCTTGCTTCACCTGAACAGAACTTCGGTCTTATCTCATTCGATCAGACAAGCATACTTCCTTTTGCATCATATCAGACAGACAAACCATCAGGACCGTTGAAAAAGATAAGCGCCACAAATGATAACAGTTGTTTTTACCTTGAAATAGAGACTGGCAGGACTCTTACTCACGGAGATACCATAATGGTTGCATTCGATACCTACCTGTCAAGCTTTGGGGAATCGAAGCTTCCCAACGGCAGGCAGCTTCAGAACAGGTCGGAGTTTCTTCTTACAATGGTTCTGTCGAACGATACAGCTCTCTATTATGTAACCGAAGCCTATGATATGAATGGACTTACACCCAGGTTTGACCTGGCAAATCATAGTTATCAGAAGTTCTACAGTACAGTTACCGACGGAGCACCATGGAAACTAATGCACTGGATCAATGATGGTCATACCCTGAAAGGACAGGATATCGGCAAATTACCTGTCGATAATGCATCAGATTTCACATATGGTCAGCGTGCGGCAGCAGCCTGGAGCGGAAGTAAAATAAAGATACGGGTGCCATGGACATTACTTTATTTCCGCGATCCTACCCAGATGAAGGTCATCGACGGTGCAGTATCTTATGATGGAGGGTTTAATTATAACATTACTTCCACAACATCCGACGGCATTGCAGTATCGGTATATTTCGATAAGAAAGTTACATCATCGACAAGCAGGTACAACTGGCCACTGTGGATGACAGTTCCGGCAACGAAAGCCAGGGATAAAAAAGCACTTGATGTTATAAGAACCGGGCTATCTTCAATTCCCGGCTTTACAGATTGAGATCTTTATCTTCTTCTGCAACTTTTGTCCTGACTTTCTTCTTTTTGCTGAACCCCGATCGTTCTGCAGTGCCCCATCCTTTCTTTCCCCGCAGGGCTTCAAGATTGCCTCTTACTGCAAAATAAGTATGGACGGGGTAAAAGAATGGTTCCAGCATTGCAATGCCGATGAGTTTGAGAACATCTCTTTTCTTTTTGTACTTATGGAAAGTGATCTCTTCAAAAAGGATTGCCCATGTCGAAAGGCATACTGCGAAAGAATAAACAAAAACGAAAAGAAGAAGATAAAAAGGCCAGTTAAGGGAGTCTCTTATAATAAGATATATCGTATAAATGAATCCGGCAAAAGCTACGAGGGGAGCCATCCATTCAAAGAAGAACCAGTATGGATATCCCATGAGGCCCAGCTTTCCGTAGCTACTGTTAAAGAACATCTTACGATGGGTGCGAAGCGATTCGATCAGTCCGCGTGTCCAGCGCGTCCTTTGTTTTCTCATCGACCTGAGGTCGGAAGGTACTTCAGTCCAGCATAATGGATCAGGGATATATGTGACCTCATATTTCTGATCGTTTTCAGCCATATAACGCCGCATCCTCAGAACAAGTTCCATATCCTCTCCCACAGTCTTTATATTGTATCCTCCTGCATTTATCACTGTCTCGCGATCGAAAATACCCATAGCGCCTGAGATAAGCATCAATCCGTCGAGGTGGCTCCATGCCATTCTGCCAAGCAGGAATGCGCGGGTGTATTCAAGCACCTGCAGGCGGGGTAAGAACTGCGATGGTATCTTAATCTCCCTGATATGGCCCCGTTCCACATCACATGAGTTTACTATTCTTATGACACCGCCTGTACCGATAACCTTCTTCTCCTTCTCTTCAAGAAATGGCTTCACAAGCTTAAGTATCGAATCAGCTTCAATAATTGAATCAGCATCGATAGATACAAAAAGGTCGCTTTTGCAGATATTTATTCCCGCATTTAGTGAATCAGCTTTTCCTCCGTTGTTCTTGTCTATGATTGTAAGCCGGTTATATGAGGGATTCTTAGACCTGTAAACTCCCCTTATCCTTTCACAGGGAATCCGGTAATCGAAGTAATAATTGACCCTTGTCAGATCATAGGCATCTTTCATCAGCTCAAAAGTATCGTCAGTTGAGCCATCATTAACTATTACAACTTCAAAGTTATTATAGTAAAGTGACAGAAGAGTCCGGATATTATCGATAATTGTCTTGCTTTCATTAAATGCCGGGGCAATAATGGATATCTTCGGGCTTAGCGGCGAAAGGACAAGTGAATTGTAATTAATATAACTGTTCTTGCGAAGATATTTTCTCAATGCAATGGCTGAAAAAATGCCGAGCATTAGATATGACACGAAGAGGAACAGGGTCAGATAGAAAATAATATTTCCGAAAATAAATCCCATAGTTGTTATAGTATTCTGCGGTCAAGTACGTGCCTTACAATAATATTGTAGTTCTTATATTCCGATTTCATTAGTTTCACAAGGGTTTTTACGCCTTCTTCGCCATTGTTTTCAATAGCTTTTGTGGCTTCGATCTGAAGCTGAACGTCATCTTCCTTATCAAGAACTAGCTTAAGGAATCCCATAAGTGACGGATCAGGCATTTTAGCCATTGCTCTTATTATCTCAAGGCAGGTATTGTAGTCCTGACTCTTGTACATTCTTTTCATAACGTCGAGAGAAGAGCGCATTTCCATATCGCCCGCGACCTGAACAGCCAGCCGCCGTACATCGGGAGACGGGTGTTCGAGAGTATCTCTCAGATCTTCTTCAGCGTCTTTCTGCCTGAACTCCTTTATCATTCTGAGGGCGAACATAACAACTGTTGGGTTGGAAGCCTTCAGGAATCTTTTAAACTCAGGGACAGGCAGGTCATGTTGGATAATAAGCTCATGGAGAGTTATCTGTTCCCAGAGAGAAAAGGGCCGGACAAGCTGAAACAGAAAATCAAAAGGATCTTCATCTGAAAGTCTTACAAGAGCGATCTGGGCTTCCATCCTCAGAATATCGTTCTTTGAGTTAAGAGCCTTATATATTGAATCATTTGCATCTTTAATATTCATGAAGGCCAGTTCACGGAATCCCTTTATTTTTTTATGCCACCGGTAGTCATTTGCGCGATTTATCGAATCCCTGTCGAGGCCAAGATAAATGTAAAGGCCGCAAAGCTTTTCTTCAGCATCTCCCTTAAGGTTAACGCTGACATCAATCATCTGATCAATAAGGGCCTGCCTCCTGTAAGTGTCAGAAGCAATACTCCGGAACCTGTCCGGACTGCTACCCGTAAAAAGATAATCGATTATCATTCCCTGATACGTTTCTGCCAGGTATTGCTTAAGGTCCTCTTCCTTTTCCATCCTGGTTCTGTTCAGAAGAATAACCACAAGGAGGATAAGCATTGTAGCGATCGAAATGAAGATTGTAATTATAAGGGCATTAACGAGAGCGAATGATTTGCCGAAGTAATTTATACGCTTAAGCCAGGGGCTGTCTGTATTAAGCAGGAAAAATTTGCGTCTGGGTTCTTCTATAGGTTTTACTTCCGGGGTTGATGCGTCTACCGGCGGAGCCGTGATCACTGTGTCGGCAACCGGCTCGGAAATCAGGGTCATGTCTGGTGAAACGATGGTCCTTTTGACAGTGTCCTGGGTCATTGTCTGATCTCTGAATCCGGCAACCGTATTATTAATCTTTATATCTGGTTCAAGATAATTTCTTATCTTCTCCTTATTCAGCTTTGTGACGCGGATCTTGAAAAAGCCCTCTTCCTCGATCATTATAACATCTTTCCCTAGGACTCTGGCAACTTTTGCAAACATTACTTCAGCATTAGTCTTGAGTCTGAAGGCACCGATCTGAATAGGATAGATGTCTTTTGAAAGACTAATAAGGTTATCGATCCTGTTATTGTTCATCTCCGATGTTATCAGTGCAACACCGTCGGTAATGTAAATAGGAGAAGGATGAATGGATACTGCCGAAGTATTAACAGCCGGACCAGCCTGTGTACAGGTGAATAATAAAAGTGACAATATGGTCAGGAACCTGTATTTCATCACTTCATTTTAAGAGCATATATTAAGTTTAAATTTCCTTCAAACCTGTCTCTTTTAGCCGGACCTTCCTCTGCATCATACTCTTCAAGGGAATAACCCGTACCCAGACGCACAGAAAATCTGCCCTTTACATTGAAATTATATGCAAGCCTCACACTATTAGCACTCAACCGATTTATGTCTTCCCGGATACCGTATGGTTCATCCGGTGCTGTACCCGTACCAAGGGTCAGCTGAAGGTAATCAAAATCATTGAAATAACGTCGCACATTCAGATAGAAAGAAGTCCTTGGACCACCCTCCTTGAAATATACATAGGATTTACCTGACAACCAGTACTTTCCCAGGTATTTTTCAACTGATGCAAGAGCTATAAAAATATTCCTGTCGAAGTAATAATAATTTAGTCCGCCTGAAACTGCCCATCCGGCAGGTAAAATCTGCCATATTTCAAAAGCAGCCCTGTGTGTCGGGAAATATGTTCCCGGGCTGTAAGCATAGGCAAGGTAAGTGTAATTTTGATTTGAGAGCCTGGGATATGCTTCTGCTTCAAACTGAAGTTCTGTAGCATAAATATTCGTTGTTTCATCGGTAATCAGATTGCCTATATTGACTCCGGCCGATGCAGGACCCCAGCTGAACCTGTGGCCGGCCCCGATACTGAAAACCTGCCAGAATCTCGTGTAGGGTTTGGTGAAATAGTCGAATGAATAACCTGTGCGGATATCAGTCGAGACAGCCGTGTTCTCCTTTGACCAGAGTGAAATATCACGTCTGGCTGCAAGAGCATCGGCATTGTCAGGTTCAGTTGTAAGAAGAGTATCTATTACGGCGGCAGCCTGTTTATAATCCTTCTGCCAGGCAAGGATACGGCCCAGGAGAATTCGTGCATCGCCGTATGTGGGAAAAGCATTTACAAGTCTCCGGGCATCAGCAGCTGCTGTATCATAGTTTCCCTCAAAAGCCATGGTTCTGATCCTGAGGTATTCGGTTTCAGGATTGACTATTTCCTGCGATAAAAGCTGCGAAAGGCTGAATATTCCAGGGATAACAAACCCAACAAATAGAAGTAATAAAAGTCTGCGCATGATTTACTTGTTGAGAATTGATTTGATCCTGGCAACCAGATCAACAGGATTAAAAGGTTTTACAATATATTCGCTGATTCCCAGTTCACCAGCCTGTCGTTGCATCTGAATATCGCTGAACGCTGAAAGAATAATTACCGGAGTATCTTTTCCCTGTTCTGACCTGACAAACTTGATGAGTTCAAGCCCGCTGCGGTAAGGGAGATGAATATCAACGACCAGGAGATCGTATTCGTTCTTCTGAAGCATCTCCATTCCCACGTTCCCGTCATCCGCCACATCAGCTGTATATCCTTCCCTTTCAAGGACAACTGACAGGGTCTTCATTGCCATAGGATTATCTTCACAAATCAATATCTTCATTATCAGATACCAGAGTTTTGAATTACTAACATAAAATAATGCTGTCTGAACTCAGGCAGTTCATTCTGTCAAAATTGGCGATTTTTATCAGCCTTGCAAAAGAAATAATGTAATATTTTGACTTCCTGCATGATTTCAAAGACAAACGTCATAGTTTTAAGTGACCAAAAACTGAGTCTGAGATGCCTTTTCCTCTTCCCGTAAGCAAGTCAGTCCCGATTAACTTATAAAACTCATTTATCACCTCATTATTGTCAATGATCCTGATCATTACCGGAAGTTTTTCATTACGCCCCATGAATCTCAGAAAATGTGATTTACAGGGAGAACCAGTAACTCAGCTTGACCAGAAAAATATTATTCGGAAAAACATCTCCTAGATAACCGTATGAATCGCGGAAAGACGCACCGGAAGAATTATTGCTGCCGGTACGGTCGCTTGACCAAACAAAATAAACGTATGATCCCAGTCGATATTCCCATTTTGCAACAAGGTTTGAGCGGAACTGATGGAAATTGAAATCGGGATTGCTTACTGAAACCACTGTAGGCAGATTATCATCATAATCGGTAAGAAAGTATGTTCCGTTGTACAGAAGAGGATTCTGATAGATGCTGAACCTCTCATCATAATTCTTTGAATCAGGAGCTGTTACCCGCTTCAGCTCTGAATAGCTGCCCTTTGAAATAAAAGGACTTCCATAGTACTGAACTGAAAATTCGGGAGTCAGATTAAGGTCGACCCTGAAGATCAGATTAAGAGTTTTCTGATCGATTGTCCCGAGAATATATCTCTTACTGTTCTGATAAGTATCACCCGTTGCAACATATTGAAGTTCATCCTGGTTCTCTTCGTATAATGCAGTCACACCCAGCTTCAGCATACTGAAAGGCCGAACTGAAATTCCTGAAGATACCGCCCATTGAGAGGCAGAGTTGTTTCCGGCTTTCATGTGCTGGTAGGAAACATGAGCAACATATTTTTTTGACTGATCGGTTTTGATTGTTCCTGCAAATTCAGTAGCGGAGGGCATCCGGATGTCATATCCGCCCCTCAGCAATCTTGTGTCAATGTCCTGGGAATGATATGCAACTTCAGCATTAAGGCTCCACTGGTTATTGAACATTGTTGTAAGTGCCAGTTCAGCATCCCATCCGAGGGAGGTGCCATTGAAATTCCAGGAATTCCGTTCTTCAAAGCCAATGTTGAAAGTTCGGAATATCGATACCGGTTTTACGATCAGATATGAAATTTTATTCTGGTTCTCTATCTGATCGGCTGTTCTTAAGTAGCCAAGGTCATTCATTTCGAGACCGGGAGTCAGCCAGGAAATTGCGGTGGAGTATTTCCAGAATCCCCCGGCACCCTTCCCTATCTCTATTTTTCCGCCCGAACCGCTGAGGCTTGTTCTGGAATTGTCATAATTGAGATAATTGGCTCCTGGACGCTGAAAATAGTGCACCGGCGATTCCTGAAGTGCTGTTATGGCTTCACGGCTTCCTTTGACATAACTGCCCATTATTTTTGCATTTACAAAAAACTTCTTGTCCTTCCAGTGATGGAGCAGATCGAATCCGCCGGTAAAGGCATCCCTGGTCATGAAATTAAGATGGTCATCTTCGATGAAGCGGTTTGTCGATGTNAACATACCTCCTATTATAGTGTTTCCGGCTCCATAACCCTGCTGAACTCGTCCGACCATGTAGTTGGTAAGGGGCTCTACCTTTTGTCTAGTTTCGTTGCCATCCAGATCAGTGATCCTGGCATACTCATTTCCCGTAACACTCTGAATGAGTCCTACCGACAATCCGCCTGAGGTCGTTCCGCTGAGCTTGACCGCATCAAGAATTGTTGTCATATCAGGTGCCTTCACGAAATGCTCGTTATCATCATACACAGAATATGTGGGTGAATGTCCGATACGTCTTGAATAAAACAGGTTCTGCCTGTCAAATTTGTAATCGAAAATTGTCAGACCTTCAAGGAAAAAAGGTCTCTTTTCTTCATAGAAAGTTTCAAAAGCTGTAAGGTTCATCACCGACGGATCAGATTCGACCTGGCCGAAGTCGGGATTGACAGTCAGATCTACCGTGAAGTTGCTGGATATCCCTATCTTGGCATCGAGCCCGGCATTTCCGCCCCATATTCTGCCATTTTCCGCATACGGATTACCGGGATCTTTCTTCATCGTCTTAAGATCACCCAGCACAAAGGGCATTACTTCAAGGCGCTTTGATTTTTTAAGGCCTTTTATCCCGTATATCTCCCCGAAGTTGTAAAGCATTCCCGGGCCTGTGCTTGATTGCTTTTCCCAGTTGCTCTCCTCCTGNAGNCTGTCAATCCACCTCCATGTGTGTAATCCCCAAACCTGTTCATCCTTATTGCTGTAACGCAGCTGGCTAAGAGGCACCTCAAGCTCTGCTACCCAGGCTGAATCTTCCAGTCCGACCTTTCCTTTCCAAACCGCATTCCAGTTAAAATCCCAGTTCTCAGGATTAAACAGGACAAGATCGACCTTCTGCCCCCAGGCTGTAATTGTGAACTCAAAACCCGTACGGTAATCACGGTAACTGTCAATGGTTAGGCCCATCATGTCACCAACAATTTCATCGCGAACTCCTGCATACCTGTGGATCTTTTCAGGCTCGTCATCGTAGGCGCGGAAAGCAACATAGAGATATTTATCGTCGTATTGAATATTCAGTTCCGTCGGATAGGTTGGTTTCGCACCTTCTACAGGCTTCCATTGGGTATAATCACCAGCCCAGGTCCCTTTTTTCCAGCACTCATCGTCAAGCTTTCCGTCGATAACGGGTCTTGAAGCTGAAAGCCTTGATGTCGTATAGACAGGTTGTTTCCTGGTATCCTGTTTCGGAATTGTGTCCTGCTGAACCTGGCTTGCTGCAAGAGAGGACAAAGAAAAAGCGAGTGAAAATGTCAAAATAAAATTAATAAAGACCGACTGGTCTTTCCGGTGCGGGTCATTAGGGGTCATATCAAAAAGTTGAAAAACAGAAGTACCAAAATTAGAAGAATAAGCGGTTATTAAAAATGACTTTTAACTTTGACTTTAAAAATTCAATCAGTGACAAAGTTGAAAATTATTGGTAATTTTCAGCTCTCTTTAGTCAAGTTATTAAACCATCACTATGAAGAAACTACTCTCTATTATCACTATTTTTGCACTCGGACTCTCATCAACTGCACAGGATCTGCCTGCAGGCGGGCCTCCTCCCCCGACTGGCGGGCAGCTGATGCAGCAAACCCCTGATGTTTTCATTCCCCTGGAAACAAAGAATACAAGTCTGATCCTTAGGGTCAACGGCCGCGACGGAAGAATTTACCAGTCATACTTAGGACCGAAGCTTGCCAGTATTGACAATCTTAAACAGACAAGGGATGCCGGTCATCCTGCATATGCCACATTTGGTACAGACAATCTTTTTGAACCGGCTGTCCGTGCAACACATAACGATGGGAATCCCTCCCTCGAGCTCAAATATATCAGTCATTCTTTTGAAAAATCATCTGGGGGTAATAGCGATATCAATCTCAGCAGGATCATTCTGAAGGACCCTGTGTACCCCTTCGAAGTAACCCTTATTTTTAAAACGTATGATAATGAGGATGTAATTGAGCAATGGGTTGAGATAAAACATTCTGAAAAAAAGCCTGTCACGATTTTCAACTATGCATCCTCAATGCTTCATTTCGATGCTGACAAGTACTGGCTAACACAGTTCCATGGTGACTGGGCCGAAGAGATGAAAATGCAGGAGAGCCTGCTTACAGCTGGAATTAAAATACTTGATACAAAGCTCGGAACCCGGGCTCATATGTACCAGACACCTGTATTTATGCTATCGCTTAATGAAAAGTCGGATGAGTACACCGGTCAGGTAATTGCCGGAACTCTTGGATGGTCGGGTAATTTCAGGTTCCTTTTTGAAGTTGATGAAAAAGGTTCGCTAAGGGTTATTTCAGGAATTAACCCATTTGCTTCGGAATATTCACTTGATGCCGGAAAAGTTTTCAAAACTCCTTCCATGATATTTACTTACTCTGAACATGGCAAGGGAGAGGCAAGCCGTAATCTCCACCGCTGGGCAACAAGATACGGTGTGCTTGACGGAACAGGGTCGCGCATGACAATTCTTAATAACTGGGAGGCCACAGGTTTCAATTTTGATGAAAAGAAGCTTTCGTCCATTCTGGATGATACCAAGAAACTGGGACTTGATGTGTTCCTGCTCGACGACGGCTGGTTTGCAAACAAATATCCAAGGAACAACGACCGTGCCGGCCTTGGCGACTGGCAGGAAAACAGGGCAAAACTACCAAACGGCCTTGGCTACCTCGTAAAGGAAGCTGACGCAAAAGGAGTCAGATTCGGAATCTGGATAGAACCTGAAATGGTTAATCCGAAGAGCGAACTATATGAAACACATCCCGACTGGATACTCAGGCTTCCAAACCGTCCGGAGCATTACTACAGGAATCAGCTTGTCTCGACCTTACAAATCCCAAAGTTCAGGAGTTTGTTTATAATGTAGTAGATGGTATGCTTTCAACCAATCCGGGCATTTCATTTATTAAATGGGACTGCAACAGGATGATGACAAATGCTTATTCGGTATATCTTAAAGACAGACAATCGCATTTGTATATTGATTATGTCAATTGCCTTTACGGAATACTTGACCGTCTTCGCCAGAAATATCCGCACCTGCCTGTGATGCTATGTTCTGGAGGCGGCGGAAGGGTCGATTACGGTGCTCTAAAATATTTTACTGAATTCTGGGCAAGCGATAATACCGATGCTCTCGAAAGGATCTACATCCAGTGGGGCTACTCCTACTTTTTCCCGGCCATTTCAGTTTGCAATCATGTAACCTCATGGGGCAAACAATCACTTAAATTCAGAACTGACGTTGCAATGATGGGTAAACTGGGTTATGACATCGAAGTTGATAAAATGACCGAGAACGAATTGAAGTTCAGTCAGAATGCGATTGCAAACTATAACAGGATTAAGGACATAATCTATAAAGGTGATCTTTTCAGGCTTATCTCTCCTTATGAAGAGAACAGGGCAGTGATGATGTATGTGAATGAATTAAGGAACAGGGCTGTCCTGTTTGGATACACTCTGAACTCAAGATATGGTGAGACTTTCAATCCTGTTAAGCTCCAGGGACTAGACCCCGGGAAAACTTACAAAGTCCAGGAGATAAACGTTTCCAATGATGGAAGAAGGGGGCCAGGCATGGGAGGACCCGGAATGTCCCAGGGTGGAAGAAGCTATACCGGTGATTTTCTTATGAAAGTTGGGATCAATATTGGTTCAAATACTCCGCTCACAAGCGTTGTGTATGAGATAACTGAATAACTATTTCCCGTTCCATCCGGCCAGCCTAGCCCATAACCACCAGGCAGCATAAGCTTTCTGGTTGCCATTTAATGGCTGTGTGTGTGCNGCAGAACAGGTGAACCAGTCAACTCCCTGCGTATGGGAATTTTGCCATTCAACAGCCCAGTTGCCATCGCGGGTACCGTCGCCATTGGTGTCATAGGCACATGCATCATCGGGCTTTTTACCGCCAAAGTATGTTCCGTCGGGATTATAACATTCTATATCGGCAAAGTCGTACAGTATCTTTTTATTCTCAGCGCAATAGTTTCTGATCTGCTCATTTCTGAGATGAAGGTTTCCTGTCAGACCTGTTCCGTCAAGATGGCCTGTCATATAAACGAACTTTACCTCTGGAAAATCACGTTCAAGATCATTCATCAGGTTAAGGTAGGTGCTGATGTCAGCTTCCGATGCATTAGAAACCTGGCCGCACCATGCCCAGATAATAACATTAACATCAGTATTTGCTGCCAGGTAGTTCCTTGTCGATGAAGCCCAGGAGGTCCTGTCTGGGTTTCCGAGATCACCGTTAATAGCATAGTCGTGAATGTCCAGGGCACCATTTGTTCCTCCATTGTTCCAGGAATATGAAGTCCCCTTGAAAGAAACCAGACCTGACATCCCTTCGGTGAGCTGACTTCCATGCGAGGTATGGCTGTAAGCAATATGAAGGTTATCTTTTGCTGCCTGGATCCACTCCGAAGGTATCGTTGCAAGCTTCGTGCATGAGTGATCGATTTTAAATCCGTCACCTGTTACAGTTCCATTATCGCTAACCTTGCTGCAACCTGTAATTATGGAAATAAATAACAAGCTGAGAAATATTTTTAAATATCTCATAAGGTAAATTTTAAAATTAGTATTAAGACTCCTGCTCTGGCTTTCAAAAGGCGTCCTTTTCAAATTTAAACGATAAAAGTACCGGATTGTTGCATTTTATCTTTCAGATCCATGCCGGAATAAACCGGATTGACTATTTTCTTCAGTTCAGGCAGCTTCCTGTTAAAGAAAAATGCACCAATTATACATGTTAGTCCGCCAATAAAAATTGTAAAAGGAGTTCCTGTTATTTTAGCCAGGCTGCCGGCCAGAAGGCTGCCAAAAGGGGCTGTTCCCATTATGGCAAGTGAGTAAAAGCTCATTACCCTTCCACGTTTGTCATCATCAGTTATAGTCTGGAGTATTGTATTGCTTGAGGCAGTATGAAGCATCAGACCCAAACCGATAATTATCATAAATAACAGAGAAACAGGGAAATAATTTGTCACTGACAAAGCTATAAGGCCGATCCCGAACAGGGCTGCTGCCGTCGGAATTATCCTTCCCAGTTTTAATACCGTTTCACGTGATGCAAGGTATACCGCACCGGCAAGAGCACCGAGGCCGGCAGCTCCCATAAGAAATCCGAATGTGGTTGAACCGCCACGAAGGATTTCCTTTGCAAATACAGGCATAAGTACCTGGTATGATGAACCCATGAGGCTGACAACAGCAAGAAGGATAAGCAGATGCTTTATTGGAGCGAAGCCGAAGGCATATCTGAAACCTTCCTTCATTTCGGCAAACATATTACCTGGATTATAGTCAACCTTGTTCTTTTTAATGTGCATTAAAAGCAATGAAATAACGACAAAGACATAGCTTATTGCATTAATAAGAAAACAAACCCCTTCGCTCGTTGTGGCAAGCATCATGCCGGCTATGGAAGGACCAATCAGTCGGGCGCCGTTGAACATCATAGAATTCAGGGCAATAGCGTTCCCGAGATGCTCTTTCTTTTCAACCATCTCGATCACAAATGAATGTCGTGAGGGCACATCGAATGCATTCACGCAACCAAGAATAATGCTCAGAACGACTATATGCCAAATTTCGATTTCGCCTGACAGAGTAAGCATGGCAAGGAAAAGAGCCTGAATAAGAGAAATAATCTGCGTTATAAGAAGGACTCTGTACTTGCTGAATTTGTCGGTGACAACCCCCGCAAGCGGGGAAAGAAGAAAGGTTGGTATCTGTCCGGCAAAGCTGACGAGTCCAAGCAGAAAAGCCGATCCGGTCAAATGGTAGACAAGCCATGGCATGGCTATCCTTTGCATCCATGTTCCGATCAGCGATATGCTCTGCCCTGCAAAAAAAAGCCTGTAATTCCTGTACTGCAGTGACCGGAATATCGTTTTGAGCTTCGAAGAAAAATCCATTTATCCGATAATGGTTTTCAGATAATCCGTAATAGATATAAAAATGCTATTGCTGCAATTGTTAGAGATGATACCCCTATCGGAAACCATACCGGAGCGATCCAGGGTTTTGGAATCAGGAACAGGACATCGATGGTTTTCAGTGTCGGCGGCCATTTGATCAGAATGTAAAGCGACAGATAGTAAAAAAGGTCCCAGAAGGCAAAGGTCCACAGAAAGAACACCCCTCTTTCAATCCACGAACTGCCGGTAAGAAAAGCTATCACGACCAGCATGATTATGGTTGCCGCCTCACGGGTCATTTCAATTTTCAGATATGAAGGAGCAATTTTTTCAAGCGATTCCCGGTTGGATTCCGAATCGAGCATTCCGAGAGCTTTACGGAGGTAAACAACAACTACACCTTCAAGATGTGCCATCGCAATCCCGAATAGTGCAAGCAGTGACAATTTAACAAGCATCCGGCCCTGATTTTTAGAATACCAAAGATATTAAAATATTTCTTCACCCTGTTTGACGAGGGATTGCACTTAGATAAGATGGAGAAAAGAAGCTAATTCAAGAACCACTGGAATATTGTCAGATAATTATACAAATAAAAGCGTATGCGGTATATTTGCTGAAAATAATATAAGCTAAAATCAGAACGAATTGAATTTATCCGGGAATCGAATTTGAATACAGGAATAACATATCACTGATTCTACCTGAAAATGTGTTTATTCTTCAGAAGTGTCAGATATTAAACTCTGTATTGTATGCAGAAAGCTGATAATCATAACTACAAAGTAAGCGGAAAGAACCTGGGGGTTGCCATCCTTCTTAACATCAGCATTACTGTTGCCCAGGCTATCGGGGGTATTATTTCCGGGAGTATGGCATTGCTAAGCGATGCAGCTCACAACTTCGGCGATGTCCTGTCGATGGTCATAAGCTTTCTGGCAAACAGACTGGCAAAAAGAGAAGCAACAGAGAAACAGACATTCGGGTTCAGGAGGTCAGAAATTCTGGCTGCCTTCATTAACTCTTCAACTCTTATAATAATTTCAGTCATTATTCTTTTTGAGGCCGTACAGAGATTAGTTAATCCGGTACCGATTTCTGCAAACCTTGTCATCTGGTTAGCTGTTGCCGGGATCCTTGTAAACGGTGTTTCAGTTTTGTTCATCCGGAAAGGTTCCCGTGAAAACATGAACATGAAATCGGTTTACTTTCATTTGTTTGGTGATATGCTTATTTCAATTGCAGTTTTGCTGGGAGGAATTGCGATGAAATACCTTCACTGGTACCGGACTGACAGTATTTTCTCAATTGCCATAGCTCTTTATCTTCTATATATGAGCTGGGGAATAGTCAGATCATCATTGAGGATTATAATGCAATTCACTCCTGAAGAAATTGATGTTAAGAAAATAGCTTCTGAGATTGAGAAAATAGAGGGAGTGAAAAATATTCATCATGTTCATGTATGGCAGATCAACGAACATGAGATGATGTTTGAAGCACATATTGATATGTCAGAAGATATTAATGTAAGCAGCTTCGAGGAAATCCTACATCGCATAAAAGCGGTTTTAATAAGATACAATATTAAACACTCAACAATTCAACCTGAGTTTATGGTTGATGATAAGAAGCAGATAATTTATTGATGCCTGAAGATCCGTGGAATAAAAATCGGTACCTCCTTCTGGTAGGAGGCATATTCAGGATACTTTTTACTGCTGATGCTTTCTGTCAGCCGTGAGCTTCCGATGAAAATAAGAATAAGCAATACCGGTCCTGCCAGTGTAATATTGATCCATAGACCTGATGCGGCAACTCCAAAAAAATAGAAACAGATCCAGATTGCCTGTTCCGATGTAAAATTAGGATGTCTCGCAAACTTCCATAAACCTTCAGACAAAAATCCCTTGGACAATGATTCTTTAATCAGGTTTCCATTGGTTCCGGGATTCTTTTTTTCCTGATGAAATCTGAATTGCTGATTGTCTGCTATGCTTTCAGTGATTATAAACGTCAGCATGAGAATGCATGCAAGAAGATCAATAACCGTAAGCTCTTTGCGCGGGAAAATTGCTGCAAGCAGCAGCGGTGAAGAGAACATGAAAATTACAACGTTCTGGTAAAGGGATATGAAAAGAAGATTAAATAAGCCGAATCTGATGCTGCCTTTTAGCACTCTGGTCTCCCTCATTATCTTCCACCTGTAATCCTCCTCTCCTTTCCATGGGATGAGGTTATACCCGCCCTTTCTGTAAAAATTATAGCTGAGCCTCAGACCCCAGATCGTTACAAGCGATGCCATGAGTACTATTCTTGGTGAAGGAACTGCAGTTACTGTAATCCATCCATAAGCGATTGGTATGAGGCTCCAGAGCTTATCAACCTGGCTGTAGTTACGGGTAATTTCACTCACCAGAAAACATCCTGCTGCTACAACGAGCATTAAAATGATCCAACTTTTAAAAAGATTCTGAAAATCACTATCAAGTTGTGAAAAGATCAGTTGAAAGCAAGCGATGCCGGATAAATGGACCATCTGTTTTAAGTTTTATTAATAAATGTAGCAATTATTTTACAGATTCAATTAATTATCTTGCCGCCTGAATTTATTAAATAATCATAAATTAATATGAAGAAGCTTAAAAACATACTCTTATTTATATTGCTCGGCTCAACTGTTGTTTCATGTTACACTGCAAGGAAATCGGCTACTGAAGGCAGCCCCAAGGTTAAAAATGTAATCTTCATGATCGGCGANGGCATGGGAGTTGCACATACTTATGCCGCGATGAGTGTCTCAGACAAACCTCTTAATATTGAAAGGTGTGAAATTACCGGCCTCCAGAAAACATTTTCAGCAAATAACTATATAACCGACTCAGGGGCAGCCGGAACCACACTGGCAAGCGGTAAGAAAACAAATAACGGTGCTATCGGGGTTGATGATCAGGGGAAAAAAGTAAAGACGCTTCTTGAGATCGCAGAAGAAAACGGACTTGCGACAGGACTGGTATCAACCTCATCAGTAACTCATGCAACACCTGCATCATTTATTGCACATCAGTCTAGCCGCGGAAGCTATGAGGACATTGCTAAGGATTTCCTGAAAACTGATATTGACGTTTTTATAGGAGGAGGATCGGACCATTTTGCAAAAAGGGCAGACGGTTTAAACCTGCTGGACTCGCTTAAATCAAAGGGTTATGAAGTTGATACATCNTTGGATATGATCATGAAGTCCATTGCAGGAAAACTTGCCGGATTTACAGCTCCCCTTCAGAATCCCTATCGCCTTAAAGGAAGGGGAGACATGCTGCCTGCTTCCACAGGAAAGGCTATTGAGATTTTAAAAAAGAATCCAAAAGGATTTTTTCTGATGGTTGAAGGATCGCAGATTGACTGGGCTGCACACGCCCATGCCGCAGACACTACAATTGATGAAACCCTTGATTTTGACAAGGCTGTTGGTGTTGCACTTGATTTTGCCCAGCAGGATGGGCACACTCTTGTTGTTATTACTGCAGATCATGAAACAGGAGGAGTAACTATTACCGGCGGTGACAGGAATGCCAAAACTGTGAAACTGGCTTTCTCAACCTCCGGACATACAGCCGTAATGGTTCCTGTTTATGCCTTCGGGCCTGGATCGGGGAAATTCACTGGCATATACGATAATACAGAGTTGTTTAAGAAGATTCTAACCACTTATAAATTCGGTAAAAAGACAATTAAGGCAGAATAAAAGCTCGTTACAGAGGACGATTGACCCCAAGTTTATCAATGTACATTTTTAAATAAAAATTTTTCTGCTTTGACCTGTACTGCATAATAAATCGGGGGTGTTCCAAAGGCACTATCTTTTCGAAAAAATTAAATTGGCTGTTTAGCTTTGAAAGGAACCTGAAGTTTTTTCCTGTGCCAAGGCAAAAACAGATCTCCCTGTTGATGCCGAATGAAAGTTGTTTGTTAACCGATTCAACTGCAAAATCAACTATAGCTTCCGAAAGCTCCCTGCTGTCATAATAGTTGAAATTAACCTCTTTCCCGCCTGATCTGGTTTGCGTAAATCCGAGAGGGCTGACTGAGCTTATGAAATAATCGCCATAAAATTTTTCAGGACCGCCATACATGTCGATCATTTCATAAATAAATACAGACGAAGTTTCATACGTTTTAATCCCGCTTATCGATAAACCGCATTTTTCTTTCAGCCTCACCGTATCCGTGAATGGTATTCCGGTGACTCCGGCTCCGAACCGGCCGGGATTTATTCCGAGGATAATCCGTCTTGACCTGTTATCAGAGTAATACTTCCTGTAAAATGCGGAGACTACAGAAAGTGTTTCAGTATTTTCCCCGAAAGGATTCATTACGGATATCCCTGAAGGTAAAGGTGAATTGAAATGCAATTCCCTGCAGAATAAGATAATCTTTTCAGCGAAGGTTTCCACCTTCATATAATTTAAAAAGAATCCTTCAGAATACTATAAACTTATCTTTGGGTGTCATGCAGAAATCGCATGAAGCAGTCATGGTAGACACATCATAAGTATTTCCACAGACCGGACACACGAACCATTGGGCCGGAAGAGATTTCTCACCTCCGGTATTTAACGCATCAAGCGCGGTTTTATAAAAAGCTTTATGCTTCTTTTCGGTATCCAGGGCCCATGTAAAAGATTTAACTGCATCAGAAGATTTTTCTGTTTTCGCAGCGGCAATAAAGCCTGGATACATTGTTTCAATTTCATTCGATTCACCTTTACCGGCATCAGCTAAATTCTCAGCTGTCGAACGGACTTCGAAAGTTCCTATCTGTGGTCCGGCAATTTTTTCACCGAGTTTTTCCAGGACTTTCCTGTGGTTCTCTGCATGAATTGCCTCAGCTTTTGAGGTTGCCAGGAACATCACCGACACCGTATCAAATCCTTCGGCCTTTGCTTTGTCGGCAAACGCTGCATATTTTGCACTGGCTGTTGATTCTCCGTTATAGGCATACTTCAGATTCTCAATGGTTTTAACCGGCTTGCCTGAACAACCGTAAACTAAACCAATTACACCAAGGATTAACAGGAATTTGACAGTTGTTTTCATAGTTGCTTTTTGTTAGTTATTAAATATTAATTATAGGTTTCACAATATTAATCCTTTATCAAATCAGATTGACATCATGTATTTGTAAACCATTGTTCCTCCCATTAAGCCGGTAAATGAAACTGTTCCAACTGCAAGAAGGAATATACCGAAGACAACCCATTTAAGATTTGAATCTTCCTTTTTACTCCTGACAAGGTAAATTCTCAGTCCTGCTCCGATAATCATAAGAATCATGGTTATGATCGCCCCGGTTTCGTGCTTTTCAAATATGCTCAGTATTTCTCCCTGAGAAGGTTCATTCGTAAAGACCTGTCCGGTTGTCCATGCTGCAATTGCAGCCAGGGCACCAAGTACCATCAGGTAGAACCCGGTTTTTGAAAGACATTTTTCGCTTCTGAAAAAGAGTGACACCACATCTGCCAGAAAGCCGGTCAGTATAAGTGCAATCGGAAAATGTACAATCATCGGATGAAAATCAGTGGTGTTGATCATGATTTATTAATTTTAAAGAATTTAGAAACACTTGGTTGTGTTATTGTTGTCTGTGCCATTAATTACAAAAATAATCCTTTTCCATTACTGCAAATTGCATAACTGTAATTTTGACTGTCATTAATTGCAGCCTCTTATAATTTCCCAGGCACCATTTCCTTTTTACATTCGTTTGGTAAAACTATAATAAAATAATTAACTTTGGCTCCTTAAAAACAGTAACTATTTAGTATCCAATTATTAAAGTGGCAGACATTCTAAAACCATACGGAGATAAACAGAAGGCATTTGATAAAAGATACCTCGAAATGGCACTTATTTGGGCGCAGAATTCATACTGCAAACGGAGGCAGGTAGGAGCCCTCATTGTTAAAGAGAAGATGATAATTTCGGATGGTTATAACGGTACCCCGGCAGGATTCGAAAATGTCTGTGAGGATGATAATAATGTTACAAAACCTTATGTTCTTCATGCAGAAGCAAATGCCATAACTAAAGTTGCTAAATCGAACAATTCAAGTGAAGACTCCACGTTGTATGTAACAACTTCTCCATGCATGGAATGCGCAAAACTTATTATACAATCGGGCATTAAAAGGGTGGTCTTTTGCAACCGTTATCATACTACCGACGGATTAGTTCTTCTGAAACGGGCAGGAATTGAACTGGTTTACATTGACCCTGAAAACGACATTTATGAAATACAATAATACAAACAGGAGTGTAATAGTCCCGTTGCTGATGGCCGTTGCACTTGTGGCCGGAATATTGATCGGCATATACCTCCCCGGGAGAAACAGCGCACCGCAGCAGTCAGGTTTCAGGGCACGGAATGACAAGATTAACAGTATTCTTAACATTATTGAATCGGACTATGTCGATACGGTTAATCGGGCTGAACTTGTTGAAGCAGCAATACCTTCAATTTTAAAAAAGCTTGATCCGCACTCGGTCTACATTCCTGCTAAAGATCTCCAGCGTGCAAATGAACCTTTGCAGGGGAATTTTGACGGGATAGGAATTTCGTTCAATATGCTTACCGACACTATACTTGTTATCAGCACGATACCTGGAGGCCCCTCCGAGAAAATCGGACTTATGGCCGGAGATAAAATAATCTATGTAAATGATTCCCTTGTTGCCGGGAAACAGATCAGCGATGAAAAGGTAATGGGAATGCTTAAGGGACCGAGGGGAACTGTTGTAAAAATAAAATTACTGCGGAAAGGGTACAGGGAACTTATACCCTTTGAGATCACCCGTGATAAAATTCCGATTGCAAGCGTGGATGTCAGTTATATGATTAATGGCCGGACCGGGTACATAAAAATCAACAATTTTGCGATGACAACCTTTGATGAGTTTATGAAAAGCCTGAAAGAACTGAAATCGCATGGTATGACCCAGCTCATCCTTGATCTGAGGGAAAACTCCGGAGGAGTAATGGAAGCAGCGATCAAAATAGCCAATCAGTTCCTTAAGGAGGGACAAATGATTGTCTATACCCTTGGCCGGTCACAGCCAAAAACCGAAGCCAGGGCGACCGGCAAAGGCGAATTCGAGACCGGCGACCTTGTTCTTCTTATAGATGAATACAGCGCTTCAGCAAGCGAAATACTTGCCGGAGCCATACAGGATAACGACCGTGGGACAATAATCGGAAGACGTTCTTTCGGAAAAGGACTTGTCCAGGAACCGGTCCCTTTTGCTGACGGCTCAGGAATGCGCCTTACGATTGCACGTTATTACACCCCCACCGGGAGGTCGATTCAGAAGCCGTATAATAACGGGTTTGATGAGTACTATGATGACCTTAACTCGAGGTATGAACACGGTGAATTTGAAGTTTCCGACAGCATTCACTTTGCTGATTCACTTAAGTTTACAACCCCTGCCGGAAAAACAGTGTACGGAGGCGGAGGTATCATGCCTGACGTCTTTATTCCTGTCGACACAACCGGCAGATCGACCTATTTCCTTGCCGTCAGGCCGCTTATATACAGGTTTGCCCTTAATTATACTGAAAACAAAAGGGAAACCCTTCAAAAGTATACTGAGGCCGGGGAAATGGAAAAATATCTTGATAAACAGGGTCTTCTGGACCAGTTCACGGAATTTGCATCAAAAAACGGGGTCAGGAAAGATCCTGCCGGATTAAATCTTTCGGGGAAGATAATTTATATCCAGCTAAAGGCATATATTGCACGAAATATTCTGGATACCAAAGGATTTTATCCGATCTGGAAAGAACTTGACACAACCCTCAAATACGCAATAGAGTATCTGAATAAATAAACTGGTATAGGGTGCGAGGTACGGGGTGCGTGATAAGAATCTTATTTTAATCCATGGATAAAATCCGTTACAATACTTACTGAAAGATCCTCCTCCTCAATGAAACCCATATGACCTGAGTTTTCAAGTACAACCGCCTTTGCATTTGCCGGCAGTTTAACTTTCATCTGAATTTCCTTACAGGAAATATAATTATCCATACTGCCAAGTATCCAGAGACATGGCACCTTCCCCTCCTCCATGAATTTAAGTCTGGAGGAACGGTTCATCATTCCGTTTAGCACAGCAATAATTCCCTCGTCGCGAATTGTTGCTGCAATATCTTTTGATCGCTGCAATTCTTCTCTGAATTTACCAAGATTAACTGAAGCATACATCTGGGAGATATTCTCGGGGTACAAAAGGTATTTCTTTGCTGCACGGACAACTTTTATCTCCCTTTCTCTTTTCTCAATAGTCTCAGGCCTGTCAGCAAACGGATGTGAATGAAACAGNCAGTAACCTGTCAGCATTCCGGGGTATAATTCGAGAAAGGCAAGAGCCACATAACCTCCAAGTGAATGACCTATAATGAATACCTTTTTAATATTCAGGTTTTCAAGCAGCACTTTTACGGCTCCGGCCATAAACTCCATAGTATGACAATCGCCGTAGACTTTTGAAAGACCATGTCCGGGAAGATCAACGGATATGATCCGGAATTTTTCTGCAAGCTTGCGAGCAAACCCCGACCATATATCTGATGTCTCCAGATATCCGTGGAGAAGTACAATTACTTCTCCTTCGCCGGTATCAGAATAATATACTTTACCGCCGTTGTAATGGATATAGTAATTCATGGCATTTTCTTTAAATGAAAAAGCATTGAGTTTCTTCCTGCTGATTTTATTAAAACAACTCCGGAATAAATTATGTTTATCACTTCACTTGCTAATATGATTAAATAATTATTATTTTTAGACTTTCCACCTCTCCTGAATCAGATATTAAAAACACTTTACAGACAATGTATAAAGTTCTCTTTTCATCAATTTCCAAAAAGTTTGTAATGGCTCTGGCAGGATTATTCCTGATACTGTTTCTGCCGGTTCACCTTATAATAAACTTTATGCTTCTCAAAAACGACCCTGGACCATTCAACAAAGCAGCCCATTTCATGGCAACTTTTCCCATTGTCAAGATAATCGAAATTTTGCTAATCGGGGCTATCCTGGTGCATGTTTTTTACGGGATCTTTCTGCAGATCCAGAATTGGCTGGCACGTCCGGTCGGGTATGTAAGCGGCAGCAAATCAGAGACTTCATTTTTCTCTAAATTCATGATCTGGACCGGAGCCTCAGTACTGACATTTCTGATACTCCATTTCTTTAATTTTTACTTCATCAAGCTTGGATTTGTTGACGGGAACCCTGAAGATTTTTATTCCGTTGCTCATGGTCTTTTTAAAATTCCGGCATACAATTACATCTATCTTGTCTGTTTCGGGATTCTTGGATTTCATCTTTTCCATGCTTTTTCATCAGCTTTCCAGACCCTTGGCCTGAACCACAGGATATGGACACCGGTTGTAAAGGTATTTGCATGGATATACGCAATTGCTATACCTGCCGGCTTTGCAATTATTTCAATTACTCTCTGGCAATTCAGATAGAAAAAACAGACAAAATGGGAACACTTAATTCAAAGATACCCGACGGCCCTTTGTCACAAAAATGGACAAAGTACAAGGCTTCTGTAAAGCTTGTTAATCCTGCAAATAAAAAGAAACTTGAAATCATAGTTATCGGGACAGGATTATCCGGAGCAGGTGCCGCCTCAGCTCTTGGTGAGCTTGGTTACAGCGTCAAGAATTTCTGTTATCAGGATTCTCCAAGGCGAGCGCATTCTGTTGCTGCCCAGGGCGGGATAAATGCCGCCAAGAACTACCAGAATGACGGAGACAGCATCTACCGCCTGTTTTATGATATGATTAAAGGAGGAGATTACAGGGCACGTGAAGCCAATGTTTACAGGGCGGCAGAGGTGAGCAACCAGGTTATTGACCACTATACAGCATTGGGGGTCCCTTTTGCCCGCGACTATGGAGGTACGCTTGATACCCGTTCTTTCGGGGGCGTTCAGGTTTCGAGGACTTTTTATGCAAAGGGACAAACCGGTCAGCAGTGTCTGCTTGGATGCTATTCCTCCCTTAACAGGCAGATCAAAAAGGGAAGCGTTGTCATGTATCCGAGAAGGGAAATGCTCGACCTTGTAATTATTGACGGGAAAGCAAGGGGAATTATAGCACGAAACCTGATAACCGGTGAAATAGAGCGCCATTCAGCCCATGCAGTTGTGCTTGCAACAGGCGGATACGGAACAATCTATTATATGTCGACCCTTGCTGTTAATTCAAATGCTTCGGCCGCATGGAAAGCCCATAAGAAAGGAGCCTTTTTTGCGAATCCAAGCTTCCTGCAAATCCATCCTACATGCGTTCCGCAACTGAATCAGTTTCAGTCGAAGCTCACTCTCATGTCGGAATCGCTCAGAAACGACGGACGAATATGGGTACCAAAGGTGAAAGGTGATAAACGTCCTTCCAATTCAATCCCTGAAGATGAAAGGGATTATTATCTCGAACGCAGGTATCCCGCTTTCGGAAATCTTGTTCCGCGGGATGTTGCATCAAGGGCCGCCAAAGAGAGATGTGATGCCGGTTATGGAGTTGGGGAGACCGGACTTGCCGTGAATCTCGATTTCAGGGATTCAATTAAGAAACAGGGGAAAAAGGCAATTGAAAATAAGTACGGAAACCTGTTTGATATGTACAAAACAATTACGGGGATCGATCCGTATGAGGAGCCTATGATGATTTATCCTGCCGGCCATTATACAATGGGGGGACTATGGGTCAACTATGAGCTTATGACAACGGTTAAGGGTCTTTATGCCATTGGTGAATCAAACTTCTCAGATCATGGAGCCAACCGGTTGGGTGCAAGCTCACTTATGCAGGCAGCGGGGGATGGCTATTTTATTCTTCCAAACACGATCAGCAACTACCTTGCCGATGAAATCAGGGTAGCAAAGATTTCAACCGACCGGCCTGAATTTGAGGAGACTGAAAAAGCTGCAACTTGGAGGCTCGAAAAACTGATCTCAATCAATGGTAAGCAGACAGCCTCTTCATTCCATAAAAGACTTGGTAAAATTATGTGGGACTATTGTGGAATGATCCGAAACGAGGAGGGACTCAAAAAAGCGCTGACTCTAATAAGTGACCTTAAAACAGAATTCTGGAGCGATCTTAAAGTCACAGGCACCATAAAGGAGATGAATCCGGAGCTTGAAAAAGCCGGCAGGGTTGCCGATTACATTGAGTTTGCCTCGCTTCTTGTAACTGACGCTCTAGAAAGAAGGGAATCATGCGGAGCCCATTTCAGGGAGGAATTTCAGACCCCTGATGGCGAGGCTCAGCGCAATGATGAGGAGTTTGCCTATGTTGCCGCATGGGAGTATGCCGGTGAAGATAATCCTCATATCCTGCATAAGGAAGAACTTAAGTTTGAAGAGGTGGAGATGAAGGTAAGAAGTTATAAATAAAGATATTATGAAGCTTACACTAAAGATCTGGCGGCAGAAGAATGCTACCTCGAAGGGAGCATTTATGACATATAAGATGGATGATGTGGCACCTGAAATGTCATTCCTTGAGATGCTTGATGCTCTTAATAAAAAACTTGTCGAGGGCAGCAATGAGCCGGTCGCCTTTGATCACGACTGCCGTGAAGGAATATGCGGATCATGCGGTATGTATATTAACGGACATCCCCATGGCCCGGTACCTGCGGTTACAACATGTCTGCTCTCGATGAGATATTTCAAAGACGGAGATACCGTGTGGATTGAACCATGGAGAGCAAAACCTTTCCCGGTTATAAAGGATCTAATTGTTGACAGAAGTGCTTTCGATAAGATTCAGAGTGCCGGTGGATTCATTTCAATAAATACAGGTGCCGCACCTGAAGCAAATTCGATTGTGGTTCCCAGGAAGGATTCAGATAATGCTTTTGATTCAGCGGTCTGCATAGGTTGCGGTGCCTGTGTAGCAGCCTGTAAAAATGCCTCTGCAATGTTGTTTGTTTCAGCTAAAATTTCTCAGTTTGCGCTTCTTCCTCAGGGGCGGGTGGAGGCAAAGGAAAGAGTGAGGGCAATGGTTGATAAAATGGATGAGCTAGGATTCGGGAATTGCTCAAATACGGGAGCATGCGAAGCGGAATGTCCGAAACAGATCAAAATCACCAATATAGCAAGACTCAACAGAGAGTTTTACAAAGCTTTTTAAGCGCAGGTTGCTTCTATTTCCGGGATTGTCTTCGGAACAGGCTTACCAAGAAGTTTACGTCCATTTTCAGTTATCAGAACGTTATCTTCAATCCTGACTCCGCCAAAGTCTTTCCATGTTTCAACTTTTGAATAATTGATAAATTCCCTGAATTTACCCTCNGATTTCCACTGGTCGATCAGCTGAGGAATAAAATANATCCCCGGCTCCACTGTAAAAACATGTCCGGGTTTAAATGGAAGAGCAAATCTCAGAAATGCCAGCCCGAACTGGTCGCTTCTCTTTACCTGATCGTTATATCCGATAAAATTTTCGCCAAGTGCTTCCATGTCGTGTACATCAAGCCCCATCATGTGTCCAAGACCATGTGGCATGAACAGGGCGTGGGCTCCCGCCTGAACTGCCTCATCAACATCTCCTTTCATTAGTCCAAGTTCCTTCAATGATGATGCAATTACCCTGCATGCGTTAAGATGGAGATCACGGTTCGAAATCCCGGGCCTGGCTGATTTAACGGAATCAGTATTTGCCTTTAGAACAATTTCATAAATCTCTTTCTGTTTCCGGTTGAATTTTCCACCGACAGGTGTAGTACGTGTTATATCGGATGAATAATGAAGGTTCGTTTCAGCGCCGGCATCAGTGACCATCATTCTGCCTTTGGCCAGAACATTACCATGATTATGGTTATGAAGTGTCTGTCCATTTATGCTCAGTATTATAGGGAAAGCAGTTCCGCCCCCTTTTGCCAGCGCTATTCCCTCAATAGCTCCGAATATCTCCTGTTCCTTCATTCCTGGCCTGCACATCTTCATTGCTGTTGTATGCATCTCATAAGCTATAGCAACAGCTTTCACTATTTCATCAATTTCAATCTGCTCCTTTATTGAGCGCATTGAGATCACTGCCTTTATCAGTGCTGTCGACGAGAGTGTTTTCATCTGGCATGGGTTCTCCTTAAGCAGTGAACCGAGAGTCATTTTTGTTTCAGCCCTGTAAGGCGGAAGGAAATGGATGGTTCTCTTCTTTGAAACAGCTTCCCTGATAACACCTTCCAGTTTTGAAACAGGAGCAATATTTGTCACTCCGCATCTGGCCGCCAGCTCTTTGACTTTTGGCTGGGGACCCATCCAGATAATATCATCCATATCGATATCATTACCGAAAATCCAGTCTTTTCCCGAATCAAAATCCATTAATCCGGTTAGACCCTGAAGATCAAGTCCGAAAAAATAAAGAAAGTCACTGTCCTGCCTGAAATGGTATGTATTTGCAGGATAGTTCATTGGTGCATCAACATTTCCGATAAATAAACCTATCCCCGATTTCATAAGTTTATGAAGCCCGGCTCTTCTGGTTGCATATACTTCGCTTTTAAACATATCTGAAGTTTTTGGTTAACAAAATGACACATCAAAGTTAGCATCCTCAATGTAACATTATCAATACCCTCGCGTATAAATAAGAGTGAAAATAATTTATCAACAATAATAGAGTATTTTTCTAAAACAGAACATTTTAATAATAAATAATTTAGTTTGCGAATACTATTGGTTATTAACAAAACGTTATTATATTCGCATTGAAGTTATCAACACTTTGTTAACACTAACCTGACATTATGCCCTACAGAAGATTGCCCAACACTGATGCTGCACGCATCAGAGCGATGAGAATTGCCCTCGAGAAAGGAAGGGAAGTCCATCCGAGTCAGATGGCATTTTCACCAAAGAACATTGTGCGATTGCAGAGATTCCTGCCCCAGTTTGAAAACATGATCATGCTGCAGCGTCAGTCCTATGCTTCTCAAAACAACAAGAGCAGGGATTATGCTGAGATTTTAAGGAAAGCAAGGCTCTATTTGACGCATTTTATAAGGGTGATGAACATGGCAATCTTCCGTGGGGATCTTCCCGTTGAAACCAGAGCATTTTACGGGCTTGCAACAAACGAATCGACAGTTCCTTCATTAAATACGGAAAATGAACTTATAAGCTGGGGAAAAAGAATAATTGAAGGTGAGGAATTCAGGATAAGGAAAGGCGGCTGCCCAATAACCAATCCGACTATTGCTGTTGTTAAGGTAAGATACCAGAATTTCATTGAAGCATGGAATTTTCAGAAGACAATCACAAAAAGGACACTCGATTATACGGAGAAAAACCTCGAGCTGAGAAAAGAGGCTGATGAGATAATTGTACAGATCTGGAATGAGGTCGAAATTGCCCACAGCACTCTCCCAGAAGACAGGAGGATGGCTGAGAGTGAGAACTACGGGATAGTTTATTTCTACAGAAAAAGTGAACTGAATAAAGCTGGTACACATTCTGAGGCACAAAGCACCATCTGGCCGTAAAATAAATCAGTTTGAACATAGGCAATATACTGCTGGGGAAATATCCTTTGTTTCTTGCACCAATGGAGGATATCACAGATCCCTCATTTAGATATATGTGCAAGATGAACGGTGCTGATTTCATGTATACCGAATTCATTTCATCCGATGGCCTCATCAGGGATGGGCGGAAGAGTGTAAAAAAGCTTGACATTTATGATTTTGAAAGACCGATAGGCATCCAGCTCTACGGCCACCTGGTTGATGCAATGGTTGAAGCAGCCCTCATAGCTGAAACTGCCGGACCTGAACTGATTGATATCAATTTCGGCTGCCCTGTGAAGAAGATTGCGAACAGAGGTGCAGGAGCCGGAATGCTTCGTAATATTCCGCTGATGATTGAAATGACCGCAGCCATTGTTAAGGCAGTCAGACTTCCCGTAACCGTAAAAACCAGGATCGGGTGGGATGATGAAAACAGGAATATAGGCGAAATTGCCGAGAGGTTACAGGATACAGGAATCAGCGCTCTGACGATTCATGGCAGGACAAGGGCTCAGCTCTACAAAGGATCTGCCGATTGGACACTTATAGGTGAAGTCAAGAATAACCCCAGAATAAAGATACCCATTATCGGTAACGGGGATATTGATGGTCCTGTAAGGGCGAAAGAGATGTTCGAAAGGTACGGGGTTGACGGGATAATGATCGGACGCGCTTCAGTAGGCAGGCCATGGATCTTCAGGGACATAAGGCATTTCCTTGATACNGGCGACCTGCTCCCCGAGCCTGACGTTGCCGGGAAAGCNGGTCTTGCTCTTTTACATCTTGAAAAATCTCTCGAATTCAAGGATGGGATGAGGGCAATATATGAGATGCGCAGGCATCTCTCAAACTATTTCAAGGGATTGCCACATTTTAAGGAGACCCGGCTGAAACTGCTCACATTGACGGACCCTGACCAGATAAGGAATCTTATTGTCGAGATACGCAATGAATGGGGTGATTACCGTACCGAGGAAATGACATCAGTATACGGACTCTGAGGGGGTTCCGGTTTATCTTCAACATGGCTCAGGACAACTGAATATGAGCCCCATCTGAAAATCTTTTTCAAAATTACAAGGAAGACCACGCCGGTAACAAGAAGCGCGGCAAATTCTGTGAACGGATAAATATTCTGCTGCTCGAAAACTGCAGGAGTCTGAAGCGCGGAAGAATCATGCGTTACCATAATACAGAGGAATGCGTTGTTAGCAGTATGTGCTCCTATGGCTGCCTCGATTCCGTCGTCAAGTATTGTTACTATTCCGAAAATAAGGCCGAAAAGAATATACTGCGGCATCATTGTAAAGAACCCGAATTCCTCAACCTCGGGATTGAATGCGTGCATGAGGCCGAAAAGAACTGAGGTTATGACCAGGGGGAACCATCTGTTTCGCAAAAGCACGGCGAATCCCTGCATAAGGTATCCTCTGAAAAGAACCTCCTCGAAGGCAGCCTGAAAGGGAATGAACGCCAGTGAAATCAAAATCAGCGGAATAAGGGTTCCTGAAGTGTTTCTCAGACTGAAATTCGAAGGATCCAACTTCAGATAAATNAAGAAATAGAGGACTGAAAGAATTGTCCAACCAAGTGCAGAAATAAGGAACCTGTTCCACCTGAAAATACCGGTTCCGTTAATTGTAAGCCTGAATGTCCTGTAATTCAAAGGTTTTATCAGAATGATAAAAGCAAGAAGTCCGATCAGAAAAGGGAATAGCATCATGAAAAGACTCATGTTTGGATCGAGTCCTAAAACGCCAAGGTCATTTGGATTTTTTGCAATATCCGAAACTACAGAAGGATTGGTAGCTGCTTTTGAAAGATATCCTATAAGTAAAGGTATAGCCCCGATAGTATTTGTTGCAATCAGAATGGCTGCAAACATTACGACGTACCTCCACGGGCTGTTTTTCCCTTTAAATGCTGATTCGAGATGGTTCATAAATTGAAATTTAATTACAGGCCGGAGCTTCCTTTTTTCGGGTAATCGATTGAATAATGGAGTCCTATGCTCTCTTTTCTGTGCATGGCATGTTTAATTATAAGGTATCCTACGTTAATAAGATTCCTGAGTTCACATATCTGCTTTGATATCAATGATCTCTTGTAGAGACTTTCTGTTTCATTATAAAGGATTTCAAGACGGACCATAGCTCTTTCAAGACGGAGATCGGACCTTACAATACCCACATAATTACTCATTATCATCTGAACCTCCTTAAGACTTTGTGTAATAAGCACCATTTCCTCCAGATGTGTCGTTCCCTTATAGTCCCAGTCCGGCAATTTTTCTTCAAAATCAAGTATCTTAAGCTGTTCACTGGCATGCATTACAGCCCTGTGGGAGTAAACGACAGCCTCCACAAGCGAATTTGAAGCCAGCCGGTTTGCTCCGTGAAGCCCTGTAGATGAAACCTCACCCAGGGCATACAATCTGCTAATATTGCTCTGTCCGTTTGTATCCACTTTAATTCCGCCGCATGAGTAATGGGCGCAGGGGACAACTGGGATCATATCTTTTGTGATATCAATTCCTCTTTGAAGGCAATGCTCGTAAACATTTGGAAAATGATCTTTAAGCCCGTCCTGACTCAGATGTGTGCAATCGAGCCATACATGATCCTCTCCCCATATCTTAAGCTCATTATCGATTGCCCTGGCAACGATATCCCTTGGCGCTAGCGATCCGCGGCTGTCATATCTGTTCATGAACTTTTCACCTGCAATATTTTTAAGTATTGCTCCGTAGCCTCTCAACGCTTCAGTGATCAGAAATGATGGTTTCTTTTCGGGATCATATAATGAGGTTGGATGAAACTGAATGAACTCCATATTCTCAATTGTACCCTTTGCCCTGTAAACCATTGCAACACCATCGCCAGTTGCAACCTCCGGATTGGTAGTAGTCAGATAAACATTCCCCAGCCCCCCTGTTGCAATCACAGTTACCCTTGAAAGGAATGTATATACTTTTTTGTTTACAAGATCAGCTACATATGCTCCATAGCATTTAATGCCAGGGTAGTTCTTTTTAACCTCTATCCCCAGGTGATGCTGGGTAAGTATCTCAATAGCGAAGTAATGCTCGAAAATCTCAATATTCGGATCATTCTTAACCTTTTTAATAAGAGTTGCTTCAATAGCTTCACCGGTTTTATCCTTTGCGTGCAGGATACGGTATTCAGTATGCCCTCCCTCCTTTGCCAGATCATAAGTCCCATCCTTCTTCTTGTCGAATGGAACTCCAAGGTCAATAAGGTCCTGAATCCTTGCAGGGGCTTCCTGCACAACAAGTCTTACAACTTCCTCATTGCATATGCCATCTCCTGCAATGAGGGTATCCCTGATATGCTTTTCAAAATTGTCGGGTTCGCTAAATACAGCTGCAATCCCGCCCTGTGCATACTTTGTGTTTGAATCGCTGATCGCCGCTTTGGTAATAATGGTAACCTTGCCGAATCTGGCAGCTTTAAGTGCAAAAGTCAGACCTGCAATTCCTGATCCGATAACAAGAAAATCTGTTCTTTTTCTCATTGTCATTGCCAAAGTTTTAGGAGTTAAAGATACTAATTAATGTTTTACCCTTTTTTATCTTCACTGGCATATACTCACCCCCTTTGTTTCCCC
>JGI20214J51088_10000260_pt1 | contig 38468 bp, 29 predicted proteins | sample WetSurMetagenome_FD_51088 | JGI IMG/M metagenome (IMG submission 51088) | reverse complement strand
ATTTTCGAAAGTTGAATACGGTATCCTGCGCCGAGACTTCGATATGGCTGCCAAGGACGGCTATTTTAGCATTTGGAAACAATATCATAGCTGTTCTTGGCCTCCATACCTCGGCCCGCCAAAACTCCGCAGTTATCTCATAAATATGAGTAATAGATAACCGGATGATATTATTTAACCTCCAAATTGTCATTAGAAACCGAAGAGGCCGTCATGACTATCCATATCGGAGTCCCGGCGCAGAGATATCGCATCCGATTTATGACCATAATATCATGCGGTTGACTGATAAACCGGTAAATACAATATACTGCGCAGTTTTGGCGGGACGAGAGATGGATAGTCATGACGGCCATCCTATTGATTTCTTCCGGCTTGTCCTGAAATGTCAATGCAAACAAGGGGTTATCAATAAATATTCTTCGCGTTCCTGAAAAAACGCTATTATGCTTTTGCTGACGTCCCGTTTTTCTTTTTTTTGTCCGTTGACAGCGTAGACCATAGACACTCATCGCCGAATTCATGCTGGCCGGAATATATGCGGCAGATCTTTGGTCTCTTGGGATAGATATCGCAGCCTTGTGGGGTCAGGTGGGGGCATGGCAGGTCAAAGACAATGAAAAGTTCGGCGTCCGATTTTGTGATAGTTGCGCCCCGAGCTTCATAAAAATCAATGACTTCCTGCTCACTCATCTCATAGATATATGGGTCGGTGTATACCCCGACCTTTTCACAGCATTTTCGGCATTTCATGCATAACTGCTGTTTTTTGGGTAGCCTTTTGGGTTTCTCTTCAGTCATATGGTTATTTCCCCTTATGTTATATTGGCGGTCCTTCATTAATATATCCAAGATCATCCTGACAGGCATATATTCAACCCTCGGGTATCAGTCTTCCAGTTTGACGCTGGAGATTAATAATTCACCCGGGACATTTTCGCCCCGGTTCCGCGGAATATGCGTATGAAGATCCCCCTGAAACAGCTTCAGGGTTTGAATATTAATGCTGATTCAAAATCAATGTGGCAACTAACTCTCATACTACATAATATGCAAATTGATAATTATACTTACAATATGCTAATAGATTATAACATCTTGAATTAGTTAATTATATCGCATCCCATGTATTTCTGCAGGCATTCGGGCACGATTACTGTCCCATCCTGTGTCTGATAATTCTCGAGTATGGCAACAAGCGTTCTGCCGATGGCCAGGGCAGACCCGTTCAGAGTATGGACAAACTCAGTGCCCTTTTTCCCCTCACGCTTGAACCTTATATCTGCCCTACGTGCCTGGAAGTCTTCAAAGTTCGAGCATGAGGATATCTCGCGATACCTGTTCTGGCCCGGCAGCCATACCTCAATGTCATAGGTTTTGGCCGAGGAAAAACCCATGTCGCCGGTACAGAGTAAAACCACCCTGTATGGAAGGCCCAGCTTTTGAAGGATATCCTCGGAGTCTGCGGTGAGTTTTTCGAGTTCCTCATAAGATTTTTCAGGAAAAGAGAACTTTACGAGTTCGACCTTGTTGAACTGGTGCTGCCTGATGAGCCCTCTGACATCCTTGCCGTAAGAGCCGGCCTCTCTCCTGAAACAGGGAGTATAGGCGGTGTAATACAGGGGAAGTTGCTCCTCGCGCAGGATCTCCGACCTGTGGATGTTGGTCACAGGCACCTCTGCCGTCGGGATCAGATATAATTCCGGATCGGCAATGGTAAAAAGCTCGGCTGCAAACTTAGGGAGCTGTCCCGTGGCGGTCATGCTTTCCCTGTTCACCAGGAGCGGCGGGAAGACCTCCGTATATCCCTTGGATGTATTCAGGTCGAGCATGAAATTCATCAAGGCCCTTTCAAGGCGGGCTCCGGCGCCTCGCATCAAAGAAAACCTTGCCCCGGCGATCTTGGCCCCTGTCTCAAAATCAATGATTTTTAATGCCTCGGCAATATCCCAGTGGTTCAAGGGTTCGAACTCGAATTTGCGCGGTTCGCCCCACTTTCTTACCTCGACATTTTCATTCTCGTCCCTGCCTACAGGCACGGATTCATGAGGAGTGTTAGGCACGGTAAGAAGAAAGGATTTTCCTTTCTCTTCGTTCGCCTTCAATATTTCATCTATCTGAGATATCCTGTCGGCGACCCCTTTCATCTCCTGCATCAGACTGCCGGCATCCTTTTTTTCCCTTTTAAGCTTGCCGATTTCTGCAGAGCAGACATTTCTGCGATTCCGCAACTCCTCGGATTCTCTCAACAATCTGAGCCTTTCATCCTCAACAACAAGAAACTCTGTCAGGTCGATTCCAGACCTTCTTTTTTCGAGGGCGGATTTTACCAAATCTATATTTTCTCTAACAAATCTGGGATCGAGCATATGGCCTCCGCATTAAAGAGCGCAATTAAACTCTTTAGCATTTATTACGATATAATAAAACTAGATATGATTAATTTCAAGATTTCAGAACTCAGCTCGGGTCTGATTACGGTAACAAAGCCGGCGGGCAAGCCTATTTCTTTGAATATAGGAGAGATTGTAAAGGCTGACGTGACGGATTTGCTTTCGTCCGGCGGTGTCACTATGAAGATAAAGGGCAGTTACATTACTGCGCGCACGGATATGCCTGTTCAGAAGGATACGCAAGTGATGCTCAAGGTCCTTGCTTCTACTTCATCGCCGAATGAATTAAGATTGCAGTTTCTCGGTTATGCTGATGAAGATCAGCCTGCCGGCAATGAAACATTGAGCGCTCTTGTACGGGAATTATCAGCTTCAGGCGGCAGAAATCTCTCCTCAGAAACAATCGCCGCACTGATCAAATCTCTTCCCCAGGACATAAATGAAATACCCCAGGAGGTCCGGCAGCAGCTGCAAAGCATTCTCCGGGAGGGTCTGCAGTCAACCGGCAGAGACATCCAGTCCAGGATTGACGCGCTCTTCAGGGATTTGCCTTCGGCCTTCAAGAGTCAGTCATTCATTCAGGGCCTGCAGCTGGATGTTACTCTAAGCGCAGAAAAGCTTTTATCTGAAGGGCTAAAGGGATTGCTCAGGGACACAGGTATTGCGCTCGAAGCAAAATTGAAGGCAGTTGCCGAAATGATTCAGACGAGCGCCAAAGGGACGGCTGACGCTCCAAATGCCGCGATGAGGCAAGGTGTTGATATAAAGTCGCTTGTTCCGATGGCAGAGCGGGCCGCCATAGATAATGATCTCAAGACTAATCTGCTGAAACTGCGCGAAACGCTGATGTCTTCCTCCGAATTATTATCCGGAAAGGATATGGCCGCCGTCAAAACAGCCATAAATTCCATTGACGGTATGCTGAGGGATATCGAATCTTATCAGCTTATGTCCAGGGCCACCGGGTCGTTTTATACCTTTCTGCCGGTAAGCTGGCAGGAACTGAAGGACGGAGATATCGCATTCCAGTGTAATGATAAAGATGGCAGGACTACCTCGTCTTCCTGTCGTCTCACGCTCGATCTCGACGGCTTTGGCAAGCTTGTCATAATGGCGCTTATGCACGGCAACGAATTTCTCGTATCGTTCAAGCCTGAGCAGGCCGATTTCAAAGAGCTTCTGTCGGCTAATCTTGACAAGCTCGATGAGCAGTTCAGGGGGAAGGGGCTTAATCTGAAGGCTGCAAGGGTGCTCGACAGTGAGGATATATCTCTTGATAATATTGAAAATTCGGGTCTGTTAAGGCGGATCGTGAATATCAGGGCTTAACATATGGATAAACGGAAAAAGGCGGCGGCCCTGAAATATAAGCCGGGTGAAGATACGGCTCCAAAGGTCGTTGCAAAGGGGAGCGGCAATATTGCAGACAGGATACTCGAAGTGGCGCGTGAGCACAAGATACCGATGAGAGAAGATCCGCAACTGGTGGAAGTGCTGTCGACAATTGATCTCAATCGCGAGATCCCCCCGGAGTTGTATAAAGCCGTTGCTGAAATCCTGGTGTTTGTCTATCGTATGACCAAAAAAGACACAAAGGTGTTGTTGTAGCCAGGGGATTATTTACTTGCCTGGAGCCAGGAGTTTCTTGATGACCGTTTGAATAAGCCGATACACCTCTTCCTGTTTTTTCAGGTAATACCCGGCATTGGTTTTCCCTCCAGGTCCCACATGAACAGAAAATATTCTTTCATCCCGGAGCGCAAAGACATCTTCATCGGTCTCATCGTCCCCGATATACAGGGCCCTGGAGCAGCCCGATTCGGCCAGCAACTCCAGGATTGCCTTGCCTTTGTCCGGCGCGTTTTGAGGTATGATGTTTTCGATATATTTACCGGATACGTGTCTGGCCCCGGGTTTTAGCCTCCGAATGCATTCGAGTATTTCCCTGCGCGCCTCCTCACGGTTTCCCGCGTTACGATAGTGAATAGAAAGGGATGCGCCCTTGTTTTCTATCAGAACGCCCTGATTTTTCCATCGCATCAGATAAGCGCCGGACTGCTTTTCCCAATCAGCGGTCAATATCCTGTAAACATCTTCATCTCCTGCATGTCCAGGCAAACCTTCGGAGCCATGGTTTCCTATCAGAAAATGCGGATCAAACCCCAAATGATCGCGCGCGTCGCCGACTGAACGTCCTGTCACAACAGCGACCCTGACCATCTTCATCAGGCTCACAAGGGAGCGTTTGACTGCATCTTCAATAATTATAAGATGCGGCTCATACGCTATGGCCGCAAGCGTGCCGTCAAGATCAAAGGCATACAGGACTGAACAGTCCGCAAACGAGAAGAGATCATCCAGGCCTCTGGCGGAGAACAAATATTCGCTCTTCACTTTTCTTGTCATGACATATCCGAAATCTTGGCCATCAGCTTCTGGCGCTGTCTTATCTTGGCGGCGTCGATCAGCATCCTGCCCGCCCATCTGTAGATATTGAAGCTTTTCACAAGGGAGCGCATGCTGCGCATACGTTCTCTCTGTTCGAATGCCGGCATGGTGAGAGAGCTGAATATTGCCCCGGCCGTCTGTTCTATGTGATACGGGTTCACTATGACCGCCTCATGCAGTTCATGGGCCGCGCCCGTAAACTGGCTCAAAACCAGCGCCCCCTGCTCGTCGTCACGGGACATTACGAACTCCTTTGCCACAAGATTCATGCCGTCATGCAGGCTCGTTACAATACAGACATCGGCCGCCCTGTAATATTGATTGATTACCCGCGGTTCGTGGTGTTCGGCCCTGAGATATATTACCGGATTCCCCGATGCCGGGAATTTCCGGTTTATACTGTCTGCAAGTTCACGCACGCGCGCTTCAAATAGCTTATAATCATACAACTCCGACCTGGTAGGGGCCGCAATTTGTATAAACGTAAATCTCCCGACCATTTCAGGATGCAGTTCCAGCATCCTTTCTATCGCCAGGAAGCGTTCGGGGATGCCCTTGGTATAATCCATGCGGTCCACTCCTATCCCGATCAAATGTCCCTCCGGCAGGTTGAGGCTGCGATTCAGAGAAGCCCTGCATTCAGGCACGGACGGCTGAGTGTCTTTCCACGGAGAGGGCCACTGTATCGATATCGGATAGCTCTCCACAAGTGTGAGTATTCCCCGGCGTGAAACCGTAGAGGATTCATGCTCGATACGGCTCTCAAGATAACGGTCAACCGTTTCCAAAAAATTTTTACAATGAAACGGCGTGTGAAAGCCGAGGATCGTGCTGCCGAGCATGCCTTTCAGGATTTCCTCACGCCACGGACATATGCCGAAGGATTCGGAGTTCGGCCACGGTATATGCCAGAAGGTAATTATGGTCGCCTTTGGAAATGTCTTACGTATCATGCCCGGAAGAAGAGCAAAGTGATAATCCTGCACGAGCACTATCGGATTGTCGCTGTCCGCTTCTTCTATAACGGCTTCTGCAAACCTGCGGTTGATGGCTACGTAATAATCCCAGTCGCTCGAACGGAAAACCGGTCTTACATGGGCTATATGACAGAGCGGCCAGAGCCCTTCATTGGCGAAGCCGTAATAATAACCCTGCTCTTCTTCCTTTGTCAGCCAGATGCGGCGCAACGAATATTCAGGATGCTCCGGCGGGACCGGGGTCCTGTCGTGCCGGTCCACCACAAGCTTGTCCGCGCTCCCGGCCCCGTGCGCTATCCATGTGCCGGAACAGGCGCGCATGACAGGCTCCACCGCGGTCACAAGGCCGCTGGCAGGTCTTCTTACTTCGATCCCCTTGTCAGTCTTCATGTGGATATAGGGCTCGCGATTGGAGACAACGAGTATCTTTTCTCCTGTAAACTGTTTCTGCAGGAGTTCCCGGAGCGCCCGGGGCGACCAGTAAATTGTCGCGTCGTCCTCGAACCGGTTCTCTGCGTCAAGGCTTCTGAGAAGAGCCCTCAGGTCTCCCACTATCGGCTGAAGCTCAACGCCTGCCGTCGCGCCTGTAAACGGCTTTACTATTCCCTCGCCCCGCAGCATTGCTCTTACGCCCTGGACCCATCCCCGCCAGCTGAGATGCGCAACAAGAACGGTTATCAGAGAAATAACAATACCAAGTATGAGAAAAAACATGATCACATACTTGGTGGTGTCTGCGCTTCGACGCTGAACGAAACTCATGTCATGCATAAGTATCAGCGAGCCTATCCCTGCCCCGTTACGCTCGATGGGTTTAATGGCAATGTGGAGTAATCCTTCCGGCTTGTGCAGAAGAGATTTGTCTTCCGAGTCGGGCTCTCCCCTGTATGCGCACCCGATATCGGCCGGAAAGGTTGCAGTTTTATACCGCAATTCCCCGGTCGGGGTGCAAAGACCTATCGCAAACAGGCGCTGATCTTTGAGGACAGCCTGCAGCATGGCATTGATCCGCTGTTTGTTGCCCTTCTCCAGGAGTTCTCCGAGCTGGTCCTGAAAAGCGACGGCAATAAGGCCGGAACGCATGTCGAGGTCCCTTACAAACCAGCGGAGAGTAAAGTTGTCTATCAGCGGCACCACAGCGTATGCAAGAAGGGCAAGCGCAATTGAAAGTGGTATTACAAATCTCAGATAGGGTCTCAGGGAGTGGAATATGGCGCTGAACATTTTATTGAAAACCATGAGACCTCCTAAAATGCGCTATCCCATCGCCTGCTCAGCCTGACGGCCGAATTCACCAGGCCAACCATGCTGTATGTCTGCACAAAATTGCCCCACTGTTCCCCGGTTTTGATATCTATATGCTCCGCAAGAAGACCATGACGGTTTCTTTTGGACAGCATGTTTTCAAATATATATCTTGCCTCCTCTGTTCTCCCAAGGGCGGCCAGGGCATGGACATACCAGAACGTGCATACTGTAAAAGCGTTGCTGGGAGCTCCGAAATCATCAGCTTCGGCATAGCGGAAAATATAGTCTCCATGCTTCAATTCCCTCTCGATGGCCGCAACCGTCGAGGCAAATCGGGGATCATCCGCCCGCAGGAAGCCGATGTCATGCATCAGCAGCAGGCTTGCGTCGAGTTCGCTCCCGCCGAATGAACCGGTAAAACTCTTCTTCCCGTCGTTCCATGCCTGTTCCGATATTACCGAGCGGATCCGGTCGGCGTTCGTCCTCCAATAGACACTGCGATCGCTTAGCCCCGTATATGCGGCTATTTTTGACAAACGGTCACAGGCAGCCCAGCACATCAGGCTTGAAAAAGTATGGACCCTCATCTTGCCCCGATACTCCCACGGCCCTGCGTCGGGCTTGTCGTAAAGGAGAAAGGCCTTTTCTCCAAGATGTTCCAGTCGTCTGAAGATGTCTTCCCCGCCTGCGTTGACAAGCCGGTGGTCAACAAATATATGGCTTACAGCAAGAATACCCGAGCCATAAACATCATGCTGGCTTTGTTGATATGCCTGATTGCCTATCCTGACCGGCCCCATTCCGCGGTATCCCGGCATTGACATGGCCTCCCGCTCTTCAAGCAGCGCCCGGCCGTCTATCCCGTACACCGGCTGCAGTACGCCGTTTTGAGCTCCCGCGACTATGTTCAGAAGATAGCCTAAATAATGCTCCATCGTCCTGGTAGCCCCTAGCCGGTTTAGCGCATTTACCACAAAATAAGCGTCCCTCAGCCAGCAGTATCTGTAATCCCAGTTCCTCACTGTATACGGGGCTTCGGGCACTGAAGTAGTCATGGCTGCGATTACGGCTCCGGTATCGTCAAAGGTGTTCAGTTTTAGAGCAATTGCGGCCCTTATAACTTCATCCTGCCACTCAAAGGGGATGGCAAGACTCCTTACCCAATTTTGCCAATAGCCCAGCGTTTCTTTAAAAAAACGGTTTCCGAGTGAATCGACCGCTTCAGTAACGGTTTCATCCGGGCCGAAGACAAGGGTCGCACGATTATCGAGGAAAAAAGCGGTTTCACGCATCACAGATGTAATAGACGCATTTGTTGTCAGACGTACGATCATGTCTGCGGCAATATATCTGATGTGGTTGCTGCCGAATGTCTTCTCACACTCGCGCATGCCGTAGCCGCTTGACGGCCTGACACGAATCCGGATACGCGGAGCTCCCCTGACACGCTGTATCTGTCTCACCAGCATGGTCGGCGTGAACATCCTTCCATGATGACGGAACCTCGGCGCAAAGTCGGTGATATCCACTATATTGCCGCCTGAATCGGTAAGCCGTGTTACCAGAACCGGCGAGTTTTGCATATAATACTGCTCGGTCCCGGCCTGATCGATCAATTCAATGGCGCAATAGCCGAACCCTTCGCCGGCTGTATGTTCATTCAGCAGTGAACAGAAAAACGGGTCGCCGTCGAAATAGGGAAGACTCCACCATACAATTTCTGCGTAAGAGTCTATCAGCGCCCCTATTTGACAATTGCCCACAAGACCGAGATCAAGAGAACTCTTCATGCCTCCCCCCTTCATTTAATAATATCAAGAAAGCGCTATTACCCTTGCATCACTTAAGCCATATCGGGTATGGCTTACCTGCCGGAATATGGGCTATACTATTATGTTATGGCGTTATTCGGCGAACTCTTCCTAAGCGATGTGATCAAAAAGCCGGTCTTCGACCCGAAGGGCGAGATAATTGGCCGCGTCAGGGACGTGATAGTGGTCAAGGGCGATCCTTTGCCCGAGATATCGGCTGTTATTGTGCAGAGGAAAGGTCGTCTGTACCTCATCAACTGGGCTTCAATCAACATCTTCAACAGGAGGATCATATCGAGTTTCCTCTATGCCGACGTGATGCAGGAATATGAGCGTCAGAGTGAAGATCTGCGGGCTGTGCGCGACATACTCGACAAGCAGATTGTCGACGCCAATGGAGCAAAGGTCGTCAGGGTCAATGATATAAAGCTTGAAGGATATAACGGCACAGCAGTGCTGGTTGCGGTCGATGTAGGCATGAGGGGCATTCTGCGCAGGCTTGGGGTCGAGAACAGGAGCGAGGATGTCCTGAGATTTTTCAATTCAGAACTTCCATTTAACCTTATCAGCTGGAATTATATGCAGCCCCTGAGGCCGGAGCTTCAGGCGATTACCCTTACAGTGCCGAGGCAGATGCTGTCCGAACTTCATCCCGCCGACCTTGCCGAACTCATCAGCCAGGTGTCTAGGGAGGAGGGCGCAGCGCTTGTTAAAGACCTCGATATTGAGACGGCCGCCGAGGCCATTTCGGAAATGCAGCCCGAAAAGCAGGCCGATATCATCAATTCCATGGAGACAGAAAAGGCAGCCGACATACTGGAAGAGATGGAGCCTGACGAGGCCGCCGACGTCCTGAGCGATCTGCCGACAGAAAAGGCAAAAGAGATACTCGAAGCCATTGACAAAGAAGAGGCGGAAGACATTCAGGAACTCCTGGGCCACGAAGAGGATACGGCCGGCGGTCTGATGACGAATATCTTCATCGCCTATCCCCCGGACATAACAGTGGAAGAGGCGATCCGACGGTTCAGGAAAGACGCCGAAGAGATAGAACCGATCTATTATATTTATATAACCGATATACATGAAAAGCTTATCGGCGTTATATCTCTCAGGGATCTTCTGCTTGCCGTTCCCGGCCGGAAGCTTTCCGACATCATGATCACAAAGGTCAAGACGGTGTCGCCCGAGACGGATGATATGGTGGCGGCCGAGATCATATCGAAATACAATGTCATGGCGCTTCCTGTTGTGGATGGGGACAATATACTCTTAGGGGTTGTGATGGTGGATGACGTCATAGATATCATCCTGCCGCCGTCCGCAAAGCGCAGCAGGAGGAAGGTGTGAAACGCTGGAAGACATTCCTGATTTTCCTTACAGTTATGGGGCCGGGTATTATTACCGCCAATATCGACAACGACGCCAGCGGGATCACCACCTATTCGGTCGCCGGCGCGCGTTTCGGCTATGATCTCCTCTGGACCCTCATACCCACTACAATCGCCCTGGTTGTGGTCCAGGAGATGTGCGGGCGCATGGGCGTTGTCACGGGCAAAGGCCTGGCCGATCTCATACGCGAAAATTACGGGGTCAAGGCCGCCTTTTTCATGATGGCAGGCCTGTTTGTCGCCAATTTCGGCAACACGGTCGCCGATTTCGCGGGATGGGCGGCCAGTATGGAGATACTTGGCATAAGCAAATATATTGCCGTTCCGGTCGGGGCGTTGTCGATATGGATTCTTGTGGTCAAGGGAAGCTACAGGTTTGTCGAAAAGGCGCTGCTGCTGGCATGCCTGATATATATCGGATATATCATTTCTGGCATTATGGCCGAGCCCGACTGGGGAGAGGTCTTCAAGAGCACGGTGATGCCCAATTTGACATGGAACGCAGAGTATTTCTATCTCAGTATCGGAATCATCGGAACAACGATCACACCGTGGATGCAATTCTATCTCCAGTCGTCCATAGCAGAGAAGGGCATTAAAAAGGAGGATTACAAGGCTTCCAGGATGGACGTCATTATAGGATGTTCCATGACGGACATTATCAGCTTCTTTATAATAGTGACCTGCGCGACCGTCCTTTTCCCTCACGGCATAATGGTGAACGAAGCGTCCGAGGCGGCGCTGGCCCTCAGACCGCTTGCAGGCGACTACGCGTCTTTGATATTCGCGCTTTCTCTCGCCAACGCCTCTATCCTTGGTGCGATAATAGTTCCGCTTGCGACCGCGTACTATATATGTGAGGCAATGGGCTGGGAAGCGGGTGTGAATAAATCGTTCAGCGACGCGCCCCAGTTCATGGGCATATATACCATGATGATAGTGGCCGGGGCCATGGTTGTGCTGATACCGGACGCTCCCCTTGTAATATTAATGGTTTTGTCTGCGGTGATAAACGGGCTTACCTTGCCGTTTGTGCTTGTTTATATAATCAAGTTAATCAACAAACCCAGGATCATGGGTGAATTTGTGAACACGAGAGGGTATAATATAGTTTCATGGTTGACGGTAGCGGCAGTTGCCGCTCTTACGGTATTGTTTGTATGCGCAACTGTATTCCCTATTGCATAAATTCTGAAGTGATTGGCGGGTTGAATGGTCAGGACAATAGAATGGAAAGATGACAGGGTTGTAATGCTCGATCAGAGCAGGCTGCCGAACGAGGTCTGCTATATCGAATGCATATCATATCACCGTGTTGCCGAGGGAATAAAGAAGCTCGAGATCAGGGGCGCCCCGGCCATAGGTATCGCTGCCGCCATGGGCATTGCGCTTGGCGCGCAAGAGATAACCGCCGGTGATTTTGATGATTTCAGTGAAGGACTCCAGCCGATATTCGACACTATGCTTGCCACCAGACCGACCGCCGTCAACATTCATTGGGCGGTCGAGCGGATCAAGCGTTTTATTGCGCAAAATAAAGATGAGCCGATCGATAAACTGAAACTCCTTCTTGTCGATGAGGCGAAAAAGATACTTGAAGAAGATATCGCAATCAACAAAGCCATCGGAGAATACGGAGCCCGGTTTATCAGGGATGGCGACACTATACTGACCCACTGCAATGCAGGCAGCCTTGCCACAGGCGGATACGGCACTGCCACTGCGGCAATGCTCGTCGCAAAGGAACAGGGCAAGCGAATACAGGTGATCGCTGATGAGACGAGGCCGGTGCTCCAGGGCGCGCGCCTTACCGCCTGGGAATTAATGCAGGCGGAGATACAGGTAACGCTTATAACCGACAATACGGCAGGCGCGCTTATGAAGAGGGGAATGATAGACCTTGCCATAGTCGGCACAGACAGGACAACCAGAAACGGCGATGTCGCAAACAAGATAGGCACATATCCGGTGGCGATCCTTTGCCGCGAGCACGGGATCCCTTTTTACGTGGCGGCGCCCATGAGCAGCATTGACTTTAATATGCCGTCCGGAGATCTTATCCCCATCGAGGAACGGGATCCCGACGAGGTTCGCAAAATTCATGGATTCAATATCGCCCCGGAAGGTGTCCATGTTATCAACCTTGCCTTTGATGTCACGCCGGCGAAATATGTATCCGCTTTCTTTACAGAAAGAGGCGCCTTCAGGCCGGGTGATATTAAAAAGCTTGTAAGAGAGGATATCGATCCGGAATCGATACGCATTCAGAATACATGACCACTGACGAAATATTCAGCCATTATGGCGATGAGTTGCGATCAGTCGAGACTGAACTCCTCTCGATTTTCGAAAGCGCTACGCCCATAATTCCTCTTATAGGCAGGCATATAATCGAAGGTGGAGGCAAGAGGATAAGGCCGCTTTTTCTGCTTATGGCCGCCGACATGTGCGGTTTCCATGGAAAGGCCCGGGCGCTCTACGGCGCTGTTATAGAGGCGATACATACGTCTTCACTGCTCCATGATGATGTGATAGATGAAGCGGAAACAAGACGCGGCAACAAGTCTGCGCATAAGATATGGGGTAACCAGATAGCGATTCTCGTAGGCGACTATTTATATTCCAACTGCATAAGGATTGTGGTGGCGCTGAAGGACCAGAAGATCATGGAGGCTCTTTCTGTAGCGACCACTCGTATGTCCGAAGGCGAGATACTTCAGCTTGACAAAACCGGCGATTCCTCGATAACCGCCGACGAATATTTCACTATCATCTCCGCCAAGACAGGCATTCTCATATCAACCGCTTGCAGGATAGGGGCCATCCTGGCCGGGCAAGACGCAGAGCGGAAAGATGCGCTTGCGGAATTCGGGCTGAAGACAGGCATCGCGTTTCAGCTTGCCGATGATATCCTCGACTATGTAGCTCTGCAGGATGATCTCGGTAAAAAGCTTGGTAAGGACCTTGAAGAAGGAAAGATAACGATGCCGATGATCCATTTGTTAAAGACGGCTCCGGACAGGGAAAGACAGGAGGTTATAAGGATAATCAGGGAGACGGTCGGCGCGGCGGGCAGCGGAGCCGTGCGGCAGAGGGAAGCCAACCTGAAGCGGATCACCGGGCTTTTTTCCGCCTATAACTCGATAGAAGAATCGTTCAATATCGCGCGCGGACTGGTCGCAGAAGCAAAGGCCAAACTATTGCCCTTCCCGGATTCCAAATATAAACAGGCGCTTCTTGCCATGTCCGACTACACATTACAGAGGAATAAATAATATGCATCCTTTTGCTGAATTGGCCAAAAAGTCGGTAGAGGAATATGTACGGAGTGGAAGGGAAATTGCTCCGCCGTCAGAGATACCCAAAGAGATGCAGCGGCGCGCAGGTGTGTTTATCTGCCTGAAGACCGCAGGGAATTTGAGGGGATGCATAGGCACATTTCAGCCTTGCCGCGCCAGTCTGTATGAAGAGATCATTCATAATGCGATATCGGCGGCGACTGCTGATCCCCGTTTTTCTCCTGTTAGACCGGATGAACTGGCGGACATTGTTTATACTGTGGATATTCTTTCCGAACCCCAAAAAGTATCGGATCTTTCTGAACTAAACCCTCAAATATATGGTGTTATTGTTTCCAAGGGGCACAGGCGGGGCCTGCTTCTGCCCGATCTTGAGGGTGTTGACACAGTGGAAGACCAGTTGAGGATCACAAAGATGAAGGCCGGAATAAATCCGCGCGATACGGATGTCGAAATAGATAAATTCATTGTCGAGAGGTATTCATAGTCTATGGAGCCGCTTAAAGTGCTTCTTGTCGAAGATACGCACTCGATGCGAAGATTTATGATTGCCGGCCTGGTAAAGGCCCTCAAGGATATACAAATCACTGAGGCGCAAAACGGAAAAGAGGCGCAGCATAAGCTCATAGCCGACAGATTCACTTGCATTGTTTCCGATCTTGATATGCCTATTATGAATGGAGAAGAGCTGCTCCGCTGGGTAAGGACTTCTTCAGAGCAACGGGACGTTCCTTTTATCATGGCTACCGCCACGCGGGAGCGGGATCTGCTTTCAAAGATTGTAAAGGCCGGCGCCAACGCCTGTCTGCTGAAACCCTTTACAATCGACGATCTTGTGCATCGTCTTGTCGATATAACAGGGCAGGTTAACAGACGGCAATATGAAAGATATGCCATTGAGGGGACGGTAGTTTTAAGCTACGGAAAGAAGAGCGTCAAGGGCAGGATTATCGATGTAAGCCAGGGCGGGGCATACGGGTTGTTCGAGCTTGGGGGGGCTATTCCCGCTATCCTTGAAAAAGTGAATGTCGACATCGCGACCCCGAAGGGGTTCCATGTGGATGGTCTTGAAGCTTATATTATCAGACAACAGGTCGAAGGCGAACCGCCTGACATATCCGAAATCAAGCTGGCGGCCCGCTTTCACAATCCTTCGCCGGACAAAATATTGGAACTCGATAAATTCTTCAAAGCCATATTCCCATATTAATTCAGCGGCAGGCGCTGCATTTTGCTAGGGCATACAGGCAATAGATAATTTTATGCATTGTTAATTTTTGTCGTATAATCATATATGCGGTTTCAGTTTTACAGTGACCACATGGATTCACGACACATCATATATTGTTGCGTCAACCAATAAGAATAGAGGAACACTATGGACAGCATATTTTCAGACAGAATTTCGGACGTTCCGCGATCATTCATCCGCGAAATCCTCAAGGTCGCTATCGACCCCAGCATAATCTCTTTTGCCGGTGGACTTCCCAACAGGGCATTTTTCCCTGCTGAAGAGATAGAGAGGGCCACAACCAGGGTTTTTCGCGAATATGGACGGGACATATTTCAATACGGAAACTCGGAAGGTCACCTGGGGTTGCGGGAATATATCTCTGAGCGTTATCGCCAGAAGAACCTGGATATACCTGTAGATAACATATTGATTACCAGCGGTTCCCAGCAGGGACTCGACATGCTTGGCAAGGTCCTCGTGAATGACGGCGACGGCGTGGTAATGGAAGAGCCGGGGTATCTGGGCGCCATACAGGCCTTTTCGATCTATCAGCCCACTTTTTATTCGGTTCCGCTCAATGAGGATGGAATAGATACCGATAAACTGGCAGAGGTAGTAAAGACCGGGAAGCCTCGGCTTATGTATACTGTTCCTAACTTCCAGAACCCGTCCGGCATCTCTTATTCCGACGCCAACAGGCTTAAGGTTGCGGAAATACTCAGGGGCACAAAGACAATATTCATCGAAGACGATCCATATGGAGAACTGAGATTTACCGGCGAGAGGAAACGATCTTTCAAGGAAATATTGCCGGACAATACCGTCCTGCTCGGATCTTTTTCGAAGACGGTCGTCCCCGGATTCAGGATCGGCTGGGTGGCTGCTCCCGCGCAGATCATGGAAAAGCTCATCATAGCAAAGCAGGCGACGGATCTGCATACCAGTCATTTTACGCAAAGCATAATTTACTGGTATCTGAAGGAAAATGATGTCAATGCTCATATAAGCCTGATCAGGCAGGTCTACGGCAAGCAGTGTCAGGCGATGCTGGACAGCATAGGAAGGCATTTCCCGGCGGGAGTGACCAATACCAGACCGGAGGGCGGAATGTTTCTGTGGGCCGGATTGCCGGGGAACCTGTCTGCGCTTGAGCTGTTCGATCTGGCGGTGAAGGACAGGGTTGTCTTTGTGCCGGGCGATCCTTTTTATATCAATAAGACAGGGACAAGCACAATGCGCCTGAATTTCTCGTGTGTGGATGAGAAGACTATTGATATCGGGATAGAGCGGTTGGGTAAGGCCATTCTCACGCTTTTGGAAAAGGCTGGATAAAACCGGAATCTCTAATGGGACCGGTTTTTAAATTGATCTCGGCCTTTTCAGAAAGCCGTTTTTTGTGAATTCTGCAATAGGTATTTTATGTAAACCTTGTATGATAAGGTATACCGTTTTTAGCCCCATAATTCAAAATTGTCTTGTCGGCAGGCTTTCTGCCGGACAATTCCCGGGATATTTGCTATCCGCCCGAACGTTTCGGTTTATAGCCTTTGCCTTCAAGGAATGCAATCACTGCTTCACAGTGGTTGCCCTGAATTTCAAGGATTCCGTCCTTCACAGCGCCGCCTGTGCCGCGATCTGCCTTTATCTGCTTCAGGATGCTTTCCGTCTCGCAGGCGGACAACGGCAGTCCTTCAACAAGGGTCACGGATTTGCCCGCACGTTTTTTCCGGTCAAGCCTGACAATTATCCTTTGGGTCCCAACGGGAGTCTTATCCGGCATTGACTTTGATGGGACCTTCTCTTTTTTAGGGATGTCTTTATCTGTGGAGTATACCAGTCTCGAATTATCAGAGCACATTGTTCATTTTAACATATGGAGAAAGGGACAACCTCCCGAGTATTCACCGTAGGGCCAGCCTGACATAATGCCTGTATCAAACAAACGCGGCAGACCGCGAAAGACAGATCAGGAGACTGCTCCGACTTGTGCGCTGTTATTGGCGGCGAAATTTGAATTTCAGGAAGAGGACTACAATGCCCAGGGTCAACGAAACGAAGTTGGCGAGTATCACCGGCAGGGAGTCGATAGCAAAGCCATAAATGATCCAGAGCGATATCCCGATACAGAAAACGATAAACATGAGTGTCGAGATGTCCCCGGCAGAGCGCGAATTGTATATTTTAAAGACTTGGGGCAGCAGGGCCAAGGATGTCATGGTTCCCGCGATATAGCCAAGCAATGCAATTGTGTCTATGTCTGGAGTCCTCCTTTGCTGTATATTTTATGATACACGAGATAATAAGCTTTTTACGTTTAATCTTAAGGACATCGTGGGTATCCGTTTCTCGGCCACCCACGATGTCTATTGACCGAATGTTCGAATCTCTAATTGGACAAACCGGATTTCATTGCTTGTTTACACACTTTACCCCATCATGTAAAATAACATCCTATGGTCAATGTATTTTCCCGCGATGAGATCGGACTGAGGCTCGAACGGCTCAGGGGGCGTCTGCACGAACAATCTGTCGGCGGAGCTCTCTTTGTGTATCCGACCGATATATTCTATTTTTCAGGCACCAGGCAGAATTCGGCGCTATGGATACCTGCAGCCGGAGAACCGGTCCTGCTGGTCCGCAAGAGTTTTAAACGCGCAGCAACGGAAAGCCTTATAAGCGATACCAGGCCGTTTCCTTCAAGCAAAGAATTGCCCGCGATTTTCGGTACTGGCATCAGGAGTATCGGTCTGACTATGGATGTCATGCCTGCGCAGCATGTCGGCTTTTATTCGGGTTTGTTGCCGGGCCTTGATTTTGTGGATATCTCTCAGATCAACCGTGAATTGCGGTCGGTCAAATCCGAAATGGAGCAGGAGTGTCTGCGTCAAAGCGGACGCAAATTTTCGGAAATTTTTTCAGAGATTCCGCATGTTTTCAAACCAGGTATGCGTGAGGTCGATCTTGCGGCAGAATTCGAGTATTTGCTTCGCAGGGAAGGCAATGCGCCTATAGTGAGAATGCGCGCGTTCGGGCAGGATATTGTGGGTATCGTGTCATCGGGTGAGGCGGCATCCGGGTCAGGATGTTTCGACGGGCCTGTCTCCGGAAGAGGCGTAAGGAACAATGCCCCGTTTGGAGCGTCGACCGCTTATATTAAACCCAATACTCCCATATTGATCGATTACCCCGGCATTTTCAGCGGATATATAGCCGACATGACGCGCATGTTTGTAGTTGGTGAGCTTGAGCCGATGCTGAAAGACGCATTCGACACCGCCATCAGGGTCCAGGACTGGCTGGCCGATAACCTGATACCCGGGAATATATGTGAAGATCTGTATTATGGCGCGCTGCGGATTGCTGAAGAGTCGGGCCTTGGAGAATATTTCATGGGTGTGCCGGGTGAAAACGCGAAATTCGTCGGGCATGGTGTAGGGCTTGAACTGGATGAATTCCCTGTGCTTGCCAAAAGCTTCAAACATAAGCTTCAGGAAGGGAATGTCATCGCGCTGGAGCCGAAGTTTGTGTTTCCGGGAAAGGGCGCGGTTGGCATAGAGAATACCTGGCTTGTAACCGGAGCGGGCAGCGAGAAATTGACTCCTCTTTCGGATGAAATAGTGTATCTGTAGAAACCGCTATGCGACGGGGGGCTGTGACAAAGACTACTCTACCTCATAGCTGAAACCGGAATCGGAATAATAATTCTCCATGAAATGGCGCACTTCGAGCAGCTTCAAACCTATATTGTATTCCGGGCTGCTGCCGTAAAAACGTATAAATTTTTTCCTGTAATCCACGGTCATAAGTCCGCAGGCAAAAATCTTCCCGTGCTTTTTTGTGACTTCGTCATAGAATTCGGCCTTGGGGACTTCTTTCCCGTTCTTCCCAATCTGTTTGTGAAACTTGAAGATATTTTCGGAGTGAAAAAGGTTTTCCATTAATTGAGAATGATTGTATTTTAGGGCCGGGCAAATACCTACTTTTGTCTGTGCCCCGATTTTCAGAAAAATAATATTAAAGGTGTTCCAGTCTTCATCATGATTCGGCGGAATCTGATTAATGTAAATGTCGCTGAACTTTGGCATGACCGCCCGCCTTTAACGTAATGAGCCGTTAATAAGAAATTGCCACTACAATTATCTACATTATAGTATCTTTGGCAGAATAAAACAACGTTTATTCCCGGGCTGCCTTTGCCCTCCGGTCGCAGAATATCTTGCCGGGGTTCATTATCCATCCTGGATCCACGGCGCTTTTTATATCTCTCATCAGTTGCATCTCCCGATGTTTGATCTCCATGTCCAGATAAGGCAGCTTTGCCAGGCCTATGCCATGTTCCCCTGAAAGAGAGCCGCCGGCGGAAAGGGTGAGTTCAAATATCTTGCCGATCAGGGCACGCGCCCTGGAATATTCTTCTTCATTTTTTTTGTCGGCCATTATATTCACATGAATGTTTCCGTCTCCCGCATGCCCGAAGCAGACTATCGGTATGCCGCTTTCCTGTGAGAGTGTCCGGATTCCGGTCAGGACTGAAGCGATCTGGTCCCTTGGCACAACGATATCCTCGTTGATCTTGTCCGGTCTGATGTGATAGAGGGCCGGGGATATGGCCCTGCGCGCCTCCCATAATTTGTCGCGCGCCGGTTTGTCTTCAGCAACAGCCGTCTCGCCTCCAAGGGCCTTGCAGACCTGCACTATCTTTTCAGCCTCTTTTTGTATGGTTGAAGGATGGCCGTCAAGTTCGACCAGCAGCAAGGCTTCAATGTCGGAAGGCAGACCGGTAGGTTTGAATTGCTCAACCGCTTTTATTGCCGAGCTGTCTATGAACTCCATGGTTCTTGGTATCACTTTGGCTGCGATTATTTTTGATACGGCGTCTCCGGCTGCAAAGAGATCGTTAAACCGTATTAGCAGGGTGATAATTTCCTGCGGCAGCGGCAGCGTCTTCATCGTGATCTTTGTTATGGTGGCGAGTGTGCCTTCCGAGCCGATAAGCAGCTGTTTAAGGTCGTAGCCGACTACACGTTTGTATGACCTGCCGCCAAGAATGACTATGCTGCCGTCCGGCAACACTGCTTCGAGTTCAAGTATATAATCCCTGGTAACTCCGTATTTAACGGCGGACGGACCGCCGGCGTTGGTGGCCACATTGCCGCCGATTGTGCATATGTTCAGGCTGGCCGGGTCAGGCGGATAAAAAAGGTCAGCCCGGTCAAGCTCTCTCTGCAGCCGCGAATTGATCATCCCCGGTTCCACTGTTACGGTCATTGCGGCATTATTCATGTCCAGAAGCTTTCGCATCTTCTCGAAACTGATAATGATCGAGTTGGGCAGCTGGGGCACCGAGGCCCCGGCCATGCCGGTGCCGGCGCCGCGTGGCACTATCCTGAGGTCATTTTCAGCAGCGTATTTAGTGATTCTAGACACCTCATCGGCAGTCTTGGGCCATGCGACACCCCAGGGCAGGCCGCTGTCGACGATGGATGAATCAAAACCGTAACATATAAGATCTTCGTATTCGTTGGATATATCTATACCGCTGATGGAATGTAAATTTATCATAATGAAATTATAATGCCTGGCGGGAATTTCTGTAAATCTTAAGGGTTCCGTTTCCGGGGACAGACCCTCCCAACCGCCGCTATTTCGTTGCTGTGTCCAGGACTTCCCTGATCTTGCCTGCAAGAGCCTGCATGGAATATGGCTTCCCGATAAAATTGATGCTCGCATCGACCACGCCGTGATGGACGATTATATTTTCCGTGTATCCGGAACAGTACAATGTTTTCATCTCGGGCTGGAGCTTTGTCAGTCGTTCAGACAACTCTTTGCCGTTCATCCCCGGCATAACTACATCAGTCATCAAAAGGTGTATCCGCCCAATATGCTTTTCTGCAAGCATTAAGGCCTCTTCTCCGCTGTGCGCCTCTATTGCCTTGTACCCCAGATCTTTCAGTATCATCATAGCTACATCGCGCACGCATGCCTCGTCTTCGACAAGCAGTATAGTCTCGTTCCCTTTTAATCTGTCAATGGAACGTCTCTCCCTGACCAGCCTCTCCGGCTGCTTTTCCGTAACGGGAAGGTATATCTTGAATGTAGTTCCCCGGCCTTCTTCCGAATAGCATTCAATGATTCCTCCGGCCTGCTGGACTATACCGAAGATAGTGGGCAACCCGAGTCCCGTGCCATGTCCATTGCTTTTTGTCGTAAAGAACGGCTCAAAAATAAGTTTTTTAACATCTTCGCTCATGCCATGCCCCGTGTCGCTCACAGCAAGCATGATAAACTTGCCGGGTTGAACCTGTGAATGAGTTGCGCAGTAATTTTCATCAAGAGTTATATTCGCGGTTTCGATTATGAGTTTACCGCCGGACGGCATGGCGTCGCGGGCGTTAACAACCAGATTCACCAAAACCTGCTCGAACTGTCCGGGGTCGATCCTGACAGCGCCCAGATCCTTACTGAGTGCGGAGCTGAGTTCTATATTTTCACCGATAAGGCGCATAAGCATTTGCCTGACATTACGGACCAGTTCGTTCAGGTTCAGTACCCTCGGCTCAATGATCTGCTTGCGCGAAAAGGCCAGCAGCTGGCGGGTCAATGACGTTGCGCTTTCGGAGGCCCTCATTATATTATTGAGGCGGAGGACGAGCGGGTCCGACGGATTGAGGTCCATCCTGGCCAGCTCAATATTGCCTGATATGACCGTAAGAAGATTGTTGAAGTCGTGCGCGACCCCGCCGGCCAGCCTCCCGATTGCTTCCATCTTCATGGCCTGCTGCAATTGCTCCTGAAGCTTGTTCCTGTCCGAGATGTCCCTTAAATTAATCACAACACCCTTAACAACCGGATCATGCAGGAGATTGGCCCCGACTGCCTCAAGGGTGATCCATTTGCCGTTCTTATGCAGCGCCTGGTATTCAATGGTCCGGACTGACCCCGGCTGCCGTAAACATTCGTCAAATACCTTCTTTACGGGTTCCAGATCGTCAGGATGGACAAGTTCAAACCTGAAGCCTATACCCAAAAAACTCTTAGATTTGTATCCCAAAATCCTTTCAACCGGGCCGCATGTGAACGTCTGTATGCCGTTTTCGTCCAGCAAGATGATGACATCGTTTGAGTTATGAACCAGATACTTGAAGCGTTCCTCGCTTTCAGCCAGCGTTATTGCGGCCTGTTTTTGTTCTGTAATGTCCCAGTGGACGCCCTGCATTTTCAGCGGGATGCCGTTTTCATCCCTGATCACCCGCCCCTGGCCTGCAATGTAATGGACGCTACCGTCCGGCCAGATTACGCGATATTCTGTTTTATGCGGGATGTCATTCAGTTCAACACGCCGATATAGTCTTGACCTGACCCTCTCCCTGTCCTCCGGATGGACTGCGCTATAGAATTCCTCTCTTGTCCCCCTGAATGTTGACGGCTCAATACCTAACATCCGGCAAGTCTTTTCGTCAAAATGGATTTTACGATTGATGATATCCCAATACCAGACACCCATATCAGCTGTTTTTAACGCAAGATCGAGTCGATCCAGGTCTTCCCTTAATGCTTCTCTTTCCTGCTCGCGCCCGGTTATTTCGTGATGAATTCCATGATATTCGACAATATTGCCTTTTTCATCCCTGACAGCAGTAGCTGTTATGAGTGTTATAAGTCTTTTGCCGTCTTTTCTCTTCAACTCAATCCTGTAATCTTTTACATAACCGTCTTCTCCGAGCTTTTTAGTAAACAGCTTTCTAGCCTCGGGATCGGCAAATATGTCGGTATTGATATTCAGGCCCAGCATTTCTTCCTTTGACTCATACCCAAACAGCTCTACCCCGGCAGGATTTATGTCAAGATAGCGTCCCTTAGGCGTTGTAATACAAACAGCGTCTTTGGAATTCTCAAAAAGCATCTGGTATTTTTTTGTTGATCTCATATGTTTAAGGCTCCCGTTCCATGTTTAATTAACAGTCTTAAGCTGCATTTGAAAAGTATTATTTTCTGATTTGGCGGGCCGAGATCCGGCTGCCCATGCCGGCCATAAAATTATTTCTAAAAAAAGTTTCATTCTGATAACAGTTCCAGTTTTAAATATTTTCGTATAAAACGGCATTTTAAACAGCATACCTGTAGTCAGGCAATTTCCGCAGTGATCGCGCGCACATGTCTTCATAGTATTGATTTGATTTTCACAACGATTCACAAATTCTTGGGATAAACGGCTGGCTGACGAAATCAGACTGCTGTTATACTCTCTGCCTCACTTAGTTTTAGGGATATGGTCTTTGATATGCCCGGCTCTTCCATGGTGATGCCGTATATAAAATCAGCCGCCTCCATGGTCGACCGGTTATGGGTGATGACTATAAACTGGGTTTCCTTCGCAAGATCCCTTATCAGCTGGGCAAACCTTACTGTATTCGACTCGTCCAGAGGCGCATCCGCTTCGTCGAGGATGCAGAGCGGTGAAGGTTTTATAAGAAAACCGGCAAAAAGCAGGGCCAGGGATGTGAGGGCCTTTTCACCGCCGGACAGAAGATTTATATTCTGCAGTTTCTTGCCGGGCGGCTGCGCGATAATATCAAGCCCGGCCTCCAGTATGTTGTCGGTTTCGGTAAGCAGCAGGTCGGCCTTGCCGATTCCAAAGAGGTAATTGAATACCTTCTGAAACTTTTCCCTGAGCGCATCATACGCCTCTTGCAGCTTTTTCTTCGTGGTTGTGTTGATGCGGGATATCGCCTCTTCGAGTTCGGCGATGGACATGGTCAGGTCCTGTTGCTGCCTGGACATGAAATCGTGACGGGTCTTAAGCTCTTCATACTCTTCTATGGCGTCTATATTGACCGGTCCCATGGTCTGAATGGACTCATTCAGCTCCAGCGCCCTTTTGTCGTCTTCCACGGGGTCGGAACCTTCAATTTCTATCTGTTCGGTCCCGATATCAAGCATGTATTTCTGGGTAATCGCAGTCTCGACATTTTCGAGGCGCACCCTGTTTTCGGCATATATGGTGTTATCAGCGCTGAGTTCTTCCGAAACAATGTCGATTTCTGCGCGCAGGCCCTTCAATTGTTCGTCCAGCTCCACCAGCTCCATATTATCGGAATTGATAACCTCGCGTCTGTCCAGACGCTCCTTTTCTATGGCAGACGCCTCCGCAACCAGGATTCCCGTCGACTCCCCGATCTCTTTCATCTCTGCAATGGAAGACTCTATTTTGTCCTGCGCATCGGCGATACTTTCCTGCGAAGCGAGCTTTTTCATCTCGACATCTTCAATCGATTCAGCTACAGACGCCATCTCTCTTTTCAGGGAGCCCTGCTTTTCCCTTAGCGCCGCGAGTTCGGCCTTCAGTTCCTCCATATGGGAACGCCGCGCATCATACTCACTTCGGACCGAGGCAAGAGAGGACTGAAGAGCTTCTATATTCTCATTCAGGGCGTTTTTCCGGCCCTCAACCTCCATGATCTCAGCGTCTTTCCGCACAATGACATCCCGCAGCGAATTCCTCTCAGCCGTGATGGTCGCAAGCTCGGTATCGAGCAGGGAGAGTCTCCTCTTCATCCGTTCTATCTCATCGTTCTTGCCCTGCAGGGAATGAGAGGAAACGGAAATATCCTTTTCGAGTTCTATCAGGGCCGAATTAATCGTCTCCAGATTGTCGGTTTTTGAAGAGACTGCTTCGGTCAAGGAAAGGATTTCGTTTTCCATCGCAGCTATGTTCGCCTGACGGTTGTCTATATCCCGCTGAAGCTCCCTGATCTCCCTTTTTCTTTTCAGGATGTCTTTACCCTTGCCGGCAATGATAAACCCCTGGGCCGTAACGAGTTCGCCTGCCAGCGTGACAAAGGTAATATCACGTCTCCCCGCGCTTTTCTTGTATTCGATAGCCGCGTTCAGATCTCTTGTAATATAGACATGGTTCAGGGCGGCCCTCGCCATTGATCCCGCATCCGACGCCTCGAAATTGACGAATTCGGACACGCTGCCGATAATGCCCTGTTCGGGCTCAGCATCAAGCCCCGCAGTGTCCCGGGCAGAAGAACAGATATCCGCATAAAGGATAGAGGTCTTGCCGAGATTCTTTTCCTTTATGGTGTTGATAGCGGAAAAAACATCGTCAATATTGTCGATTATGATGGAATTGATATGTTCGGCAAGGGCAGACTCAACCGCTATTTCATATTCCGTGCCCGTGCTTATAATGTTCGACAGGATGGCGCAAGACAGGTGCTCGCCTTCACCCGATTCGGCCAGGAACTCATACAGGGATTTGTCGACGATAAGTTCCTTGAGCGAGTCGAGCCGCGAAAGATTTCCGGCCAGCTCTTCCTTTTCCCTCGAAAGCTGATCCTTTTTGTCATCGGTCTCAAGGCGCAGATTGTTGATCTCTTCGACCAGCGAATCTCTAAGCCCGGTCTGCCTGGCGATCTCGTTCTTCTTGTCTTCTATGCCTTCGTTCAGGCCGGCGATGATCAGTGAGCCCTCATCAAGTCCCTTGCCTACACCTTCTTTGTCGCGCAGCGCAGCCGACTCCCTGTAGTCTATTGTTTCAAGAGACGATTGAAGCTTGCCCATGTCATTCCTCAACCCGCTTATCGTATCGGACAGGCTGAACAGCTCTTTTCTCTTCTTGTCGAGGTCTTCTTCTTTATCGGTGATGTCCGCATCTATCCCGGCGGTCTCTTCACGCTTCTCCCTCAGCCTCTCACCCGATTCATCAACACCGGCAAGCAGGGTCTTCTCAGTTTCCTGAAGCTCAGCGGTCTTGTTTACCAGCGACTCTTTCCGGCTGTCGAGTTCCTCTATATTATTCGTAAGGCGTACAATGTCCTCCTTGCGGTTTTCGATCTCATTTTTCAGCACCGCGGCATTTCTTTCCAGGTCGGAAATGAGCCGGGCTTTTTCGTTCAGCCGGTTTTCGAGTTCCGCAAGTACCTTCTCTTTTTCGAGGATGGCGATCCTGTTTGAAGCGATGTTGTTTTCGAGTGTTGAAAAGTCAGCCCGTCTGGAAGACAGGGCTTCCCGCAATGTTTCTATTTTTGCCCCGAGCGAATCCAGCAGGCCTCTGATCCTCACGTATTCCCTTTTTGCGATTCTGAGGTCAAGCGCCCTGAATTCATCTGCAAGCCTTTTGTAACGCTCCGCTTTTTTCGCCAGTCGGTCAAGGCTGTTGATCTGGCGTTTGACCTCGACGACTATATCATTGATCCTCTGCAGATTTTCCTTTGAAGAGGTGAGCTTTGAAACCGCCTCGGCCTTTCTGACCTTGTACTTCATTACACCGGCAACCTCTTCGATCAGGAACCTGCGGTCTATAGGTTTTGCATTGAGTATCTCGGCCATCCTGCCCTGGTCGAGTATGGAATAGCTCTTTACATCCAGGCCTGTGTCGAGAAATAAGTCCCTGATATCCTTGAGTCTGCAGATGCGCTTGTTCAGCGCGTACTCGCTCTCGCCGGAGCGGTAAAGACGCCTTGCCACCTCTACATGGTCCTGCACGGGATCCTCTGATGAGTCCGAGCCGTTCCCGTTGCCCAGAATCTTTGGCGGGGCCGTTGAGATGCATAGCCTGACTTCAGCCATACCTCTGGACTTCTTTGTGGCTGAACCCTGAAATATGACCTCGTCCATCTTGTCGCCCCTCAGACTCTTGGCGCTCTGCTCTCCGAGCACCCATCTGAAGGCGTCAACGATATTGCTTTTACCGCACCCATTTGGCCCCACAATGCATGTAATACCGTCGTGAAGCTGCAGGGTGGTTTTGTCGCCAAATGATTTGAAGCCGACGAGGTCGATTTCCTTGATTTTCATAACCTATAATTTTACGGGTTGCGGGTGAAAGCGGTCAAGTGAAACAGATCCGGCCCCCAATAGGGTCGTTTGCGGACGGAAAAAGGACAATCAAATCAAAAGAATATAAACGTCACCAGGACAAAAACCGGGATGAGTATTGAGCAGGACCAGGCCATGTAACCGAAAAAGGAAGGCATATTGATCTCGCTCTCCTCGCAGATCGCCTTTACCATGAAGTTCGGGCCGTTGCCGATATAACTGTTTGCGCCCATGAAGACTGCGCCCGCCGAAATTGCCATCAGGTATATTTCGGGTACGCCCATTATCAGGTTCTCCGTAATGCCCTGGGCTGCCGCCACGCCTTGCGCGGTTGCGAAGAACACAAGATATGTCGGGGCGTTATCAAGGAAGCTGGACAGCGAGCCCGACGCCCAGAAGAAGCTCCACGGTTCGGTTACGCCAAGGCTGCCTCCATTGACCTGCAGTATTGTGAGCACAGGCGCCATCGTTATGAATATACCGAAAAAGAGGAGGGCGACCTCCCTGATTGGATGGTATGTAAAAGCGTTCTCTTCGCGGAGCGCGCCGGAAGTAAAATATATCGAAAGCCCTGCTGCGGCTATCATCACTGCTTCACGGATTATCGGCGGCAGGAAGAACGAGCCGATCACTATCCCGAGAAAGACCAGGTTGATGAGCCCCTTTATCTCCAGCCTTTTTTCAGGCAGCTCGTCGATGCCGGAGAGTATCGCCGCCTCATCTTCTTTTTTCAGATACCAGGAGTCGATTACGAAAAACAGAGCCAACACTATACCCGCAGTGAAGAGCAGAATAGGGGCCAGATTGAATGTCCAGAAGAAGGGTACGCCGCGCAGAAATCCGAGATAGAGCGGCGGGTCTCCGAGAGGGGTCAGCAGGCCGCCTATATTCGACACGAGAAAGATGAAGAATATGAAGATGTGCGAGACATGCTTCCGCCACCTGTTCGCCCGGATCATCGGCCTTATCAGAGCCATGCTCGCTCCGGTTGTGCCTATGAGGCTTGCGAAGATTGTCCCGGTCAGAAGCAGAAGCAGATTCAGTTTGGGGGTCCCGCGCGCCCCGATCCTGATGACTATGCCGCCTGCGATTATAAAAAGCGAGCCAAGGAGGATTATGAAAGAGATATATTCCTGCATTACATGACAGAGGATGCTCCAGTCTTGTAGAAGCGCTATGATTGCGGCTGGAATCGCAAACGCCAGCGATACATATCCGTATCTTTTCCCCCACCACTCGGAATTGATCAGGGGACAGATGGCGATGGAGAGCAAAAGGCCGACGAAGAATATGGCAGTCCAGAGAGGGAAATCCACCGGCGCGCCTTCAGACGCAAAAGCGACTGAAGGGAGGGTCAGAAATATGGATGTTAATGCAAGTGTATTTAATCTCATGATCGGCTGTCAGTAAATCAGGTGCGACAGCGTACCCACCTTGACATGGTCCTCCGTTTTTGTGATCTCCGGTATCTTCTTCAGCGCCTCAAAGAGTTCTTTTTTCTCATGCTCTCCGCCGATCACGCCCTTTATTAAGAGTGTGCCCTCATCTTTTGCCTCGAACAGGACCTTGGCATAGTCATGGGCAATACCGAGCCGGTGCAGCAGCAGCTCAGCCCTCTTTTCGAGCAGCCTGTTTTTGAGGAATAGCGTTGTCTCAGATGAAAGGGATGGGGAAAAGCGTTTTCTGCAGTAAGCGGTAACCATCTCAAGGCTGTCCTCAATCGATATCCTTGCCGAGTTGATCACCAGATGGTACATGGTGGAATCATTTATGTCCCTGTCGAAGAAATATTTGAGAAATTCCTTTTTCTCATCCTCCCTTTTTCTGACTATTTCGAGCGCGTTATTGATGCTGATCGACAGGTGCGATGCGACCGCCTTAATCCTTTCTGACAGGGGCATAACGATCTGGATATTCAACACGTCTGCAGTCCCGGCAAGGATAACATTTGCGCCCATGCCGATGAATACGACATTGTTTTTCAGAGCATAGTCATATATATTTGCCATCAGGCTCAGCTTGTAGAAATTCCTGTTTTCCATGAGGTCCGCGATCTTGTCGAGAAAAGAGGCCGTCTTTTCATCCTCCATCCCAAAGGCGCAAACATTATCATGTCTTTCAACGCAGATCTTATGAATGAGATCCTTGTCGAGATGCTCATATCCCAGTTGACGCGCAAGCTCCCGGGCAAAGAAATTCCCGCCTGCGCCGTATGCCCTGGATACAGTTATAATCCCCATATGTCAGCTCTCCCTTATTGCGGGATCAGGTCTTGAATTTTAGCATTATATCTCATGTCTCGCCTCAAATAATATAATGAATCCAATAATGCCGAAATTCAAGACCTGATCCCAATTTCCCAATTTTTCTTCAGCGCAGCATATTTGGAAGCACTGTAATAAACCAAGGGAACATGGTCAGTATTACCAGCACCACCAGCAGCGCCCAAAGATAGGGCATGCTGTGCTGAAATACACGTTCTATGGGCACCTTTGCTATGGCGCTCGCCACAAAGAGATCGAGCCCGACCGGCGGTGTTATGCAACCTATGGCCAGGTTGACGACCATGAGAACTCCGAAGAAGAGCGGGTCGATGCCGAGGCCGATGGCCACCGGCAGGAATATCGGAGTGAGTATGACCACTGCGGCCGACGCGTTGACCAGGGTGCCTGCGATCAGCAGCAGTATATTGACCGCTATAAGGAATATGATCGGAGACTGCGTGATCGACATGACCCATGCGGCGATCTGGTGCGGTATCTGCATGTTGGTGATCATCCAGCCGAATACATTTGCCGCGCCTACCAGAAACATGATGAAGGTGGTCCCGATGACCGCCTGAAAGATGATCTCGGGAAAGTCTTTGAGCTTGAGTTCCCTGTAGATGAACATGCCTACGACTATGCCGTAAACAGCTGCGACTGCAGCCGCCTCGGTCGGGGTAAAGATACCGCCGTATATGCCGCCGATAATGATGACCGGTGTGAGTAGGGCAAAGAAGGAGTTTTTGAAGGCCCTGCCGACATTCAACACAGAAAAATTACCCTCTTTGGGAATACCGCGTTTCTTTGCAAGGTACCAGCTCACTATCATCATGGATATGCCCATCATGATGCCGGGTATGAAGCCGCCGACGAACAGGTCGCCGATGGAGGTGTCTGCAATGGCGCCGTATACGACCATGGTTATGGACGGCGGAATTACTATGCCTGTAACGCCGCTGGACGCCACGATGCCGCTGGCCCAGTCGCGGCCGTAGCCGCGTTTTTCGAGTTCATTGATCATAGTGCTGCCGAGGGCCGCGGTGTTTGCAGCCGAAGAGCCCGTGATTGAGGCAAAGAAACAGCCGGCCATCGACACGGTCTGGGCGAGTCCGCCTGTGAAGGAGCCGACCAGCGATTGCGAGAAACTCACAAGGCGCGATGTCACGCCGCCGGCGGACATGAAGGCCCCTGCCAGCATAAAGAACGGGACGGCCATGAATGAAAAGGAGTCGATGCCCGAGTACATCATCTGCGAAACAACGACAAGGGGCATGTCCATGAAAAATACCAGGATGACGACGACTGAGAGACAGAGGGAATATGCAACCGGTACCCCGATGGCGGTCAAAAGCAGAAAAATACCGAGCAGTATATATCCCATCAGCCCTTCACCTCTTTCGGGCTTAATATGCCCTTTATTATCTTCACCGAATCCCTTACCACAAACAGCATCATGAGCACACAGCTAAGCGGAATAACCGCATAGACATAGCTCATCGGGATGTCCATGCCGGGCGACATCTGAAATGTCATTATCCTGGTCATCCTCAGACCCTGCCAGAAAAGTATTCCTATGAAGATGTAGCTCGATATATTGATGATGATATCGAAAAAAGTCCCGAGCGGCCTGTCCTTGAACTTGAGCGGCAGGAACTGGACGGCCAGATGGCCGGACTCTCCCATGATGAGGGCCGAGCCCAGGAATACAACCCAGACAAATAAATACCTGGCGAGTTCCTCGGACCATTCCGGGGTGTAATCAAACAAGTAACGGGTTACGACCTGTCCGAAGATGACGAAAAGCATTATCAGCATGGACACTACCGAAAAATACCTCAGGATTGCGCGCAATCCCTTTAAAAATTTATCGAGCATATCTTACGCCCCTCCGCAGCAAAATAATTTTGGGATCAGGTCTTGAATTTTAGCATTATCTCGCACGCTGAGAATCCAATAACATAAAAACACTTAATAATGCTGAAATTCAAGACCTGACCCCAATTATCTGAATTCAGAGGCTCCGGTTATTTATTCTCCAGCGCCTTTATCGCGTCTATATTTGCCTGACCAACGAGGGGGGCAAGATCCTTATACACGCTCTGTGTGGCCTCCATGAAGGGCTTGCGGTCGACTGTGAGCACCTCTATCTTGCCGGTGGCCTTTATCTTGTCCCAGAATTCCTGGTCTTTCTGCTCTGAAAGCTTGCGCTGCCAGGCAATGGCTTCATTTGCCGCTTCCTGTATTATCTTCTTCTGATTGTCGTCGAGCTTTTTCCATGTGGTCATGGAGATAAGCACAGGTTCCGGCGCATACGCATGTGCGGTTAGAGACGCGTATTTCTGGACCTCGTAAAAACGCTTTGTGTAAATATGCGCGCTGGGGTTCTCCTGGCCGTCGATCGTGCCCTGCTGCAGGGCGGAATAGAGTTCTGCAAAAGACATCGGCGTGGGAGACGCGCCGAGGGCCTTCATCATTTCTATATAGACCTTGTTGTTCATGACGCGGATCTTGAGACCCTTCATGTCGGCCGGGGTGACGACCGGGCGTGTGTTGTTGGTCAGATGGCGTATGCCGTTTTCCATGTAGCCGAGCATCTTGAGCCCCTTTGCCTCAAGGGGTTTGGCTAGTTCCATGCCGACAGTGTCAAGCGCTTTATACGCATGGGCGCGGTCCTTGAAAAGGAAAGGCATGTCGAACACCGCCATCTGCGGCTGGAATGTGCCGAGTTCCGCGGTGCCGGTCAGGGTCATATCCACGGTGCCGTAGATCAGTCCCTCAATGAGCGCCTTCTGGTCGCCCAGCTGTGAGGAGGGAAAGACCTTGACTTCCATGGAGCCCTTGGATTTTTCGGCTACCAATTTGGCGAAATGGTCGGCGCCTGCGCCATACGGGTTGGAAGGCTCGGCGATGTGGCCGAGTTTCAGCACGACCTTTTCGGACTTTCCGCAGCCAGGGACTAAAAAGGCCACAGCAAAAAGAGCAACGACTAACAGACTTAAGAATCTTTTCATCTTTTCTCCCTTGATACCTGGTTTGTGATGACCGCTTCAGCGTCACCGTATATCTATACTATATATAAATTTTGGCGCTTGTAAAATGCAAGGGAGATGCCAAAATGCCGGATATATTGAAAATCAGGACAAAATTAAAAGGCCGGGGCCTGCCGTGACTAGCGCAAGGGTATGACAAAAGTCATAATTATGATAATTATAAATCGGGACATAATACTATTATGGAGTAGCAAACGCAGGAATTAAGGGAGTTACACTATTCGCTCTTATCTGCGCGTTTGAGGCGCTTGTTGATGGCCGACTGAGACACTCCCAGCATACGGGCGGCGAGTGACTGGTTGCCTTTTGCGCGCTGCAGCGCTTCATCGATCAGCATTTTTGTCGCGCATTCGGTTGTGGGCAGGGCGTTGAGCCCCGAGAATATATTTTCGTTTTCATATTCCGTGCAGGCGCCTGTCATGGAAGAGGCGTCCTGTTTGCCGATTGCGGCGATAAATGAGTCCATGGACAGCACACCCGACTTGTGGCGGGTAACAGCGTCAAATATCATTGAGATCAATTCGCGCACATTGCCGGGAAAGCTGTAGGTTTCAAGCAGAGAGGCAAGCTCTTTCGGAGCAGTAATCGTTTTCTTCCCGAGATCATCAGCGGTCTTGTCGAGAAAATATTCGAGCAGAGGCCCGATATCTTCTTTTCTTTTGCGAAGGGGAGGGATATGGACATTATGTATTTGTATGCGATAATACAGGTCTTTTCTGAATTGTCCGGCCGCAATCTTGGATGGGAGGTCCTGGTTTGTCGCCAGCACGAACCTGGCCCTCGATCGCTTGGGCTTATCGCTTCCTATGGGGAAATATTCACCGTCACTGAGGATACGCAATAATTTTACCTGCGACTGGATGCTCAGGTCGCCGATTTCATCAAGGAAGAGAATGCCCTGAGAGGCTTCCTCGACCAGCCCGTTTCGGGAAGTGTCTGCTCCGGTGTAAGCGCCTTTCAGATGTCCGAACAGGGTGTCCGCAAAGATACTATCGTCAAGTCCGGCCACATTGATGGACACCATAGGGCCGATGCATCCGCTTAGCCTGTGGACTGCGCGCGCAATCAGCTCTTTCCCAACCCCGCTCTCTCCGGTAATGAGGATCGGCTGCATACTTGAGGCAATCGATTCGATATACTGGAAGACCGAGCGCATGGTCTTGTTTGCGGTTATGATTCCCGAAAACGCTTCGGGATGTTCAAGGGAGTCGGACAGGAGCCGGTCGCGTATCTCTAGATTCTCTGCCTGTATATCTATTATGCGGATGGCATGGGTAATGCCTGTTATCAGGCGGTCTATGTCGTCGGTTTTGACGAAATACTCGAACGCTCCGAGTTTAATACAATTTACAGCTGTTTCGATCTGGTTGATTCCGCTTATGACGATAACGATGATCTCCGGATACTGCTCGGAGATCATCTTGAGTATTGCCTGGCCCGACAGATGCGGCATGGTCAGGTCGAGGATTACCAGCCCGACCTTTGTTTCAGCCAGAATTTTCATTACCTGCCTGCTGTCGCTGCAGAGCAGTGTATTTGTAATGCCGGCGGTGCGTTCAAGGGCAAGGCTCAGGGAATCGAGCCAGGCGGTCTCGTCGTCAACCAGAAGGATGCCGAAGTTGGGATATATCTTTTCGCTCATGTCGCAGCCTCCTCTGCAGCCTCCGGCAGGCGCAAGGTCACAGTTGTGCCGTAGCCCTGGACAGAGGCGAATTCAAGAGATCCCCGGTGTTCTTTTACGATGCCGGCAGATACGGAAAGACCGAGTCCTGTGCCGCCGATTTCTCTCTTCGTAGTGAAAAACGGGTCGGCCAGATGCGGCAGGTCTTCCGGGGCTATCCCTTCGCCTTCATCGCGTATCTCTACCACAACTTCACGCCTGTTCCGGTCATACATTGTGCTGATGATAATGCCTTCTTCATTGTTCCGTAAGGCCTGGCATGCATTCAGAATCAGGTTTACGATGACCTGTTCGATCCGCTGGGCATTGCAGGTTATCTTAGGGAGATCTTCGGCATAAGCCTCCACGAATACGGATGTGGATTTCCGTATTTTGTTATCAACCAGCCGCACAGCAGCCTGGACTGTCGAATTTATGTCGAACAGGCATATGTCTGCAGATTCATCGCGGCGGGCAAAATCCTTGAGATCCGAGACGATGCGTTTGATCTTCTTTGCCCCGTCCTGGATCTCAATAAGCTTGCCCTGTATCCTGCCGCCGATCCGTGAATAGGGCAATCCTGCAACCATAAAATCCCCATGTTCCCGGTAATATGTGTCTATTATGTGGCCGGTGTCCTCCAGATAATCCTTCAAAAGCGGGGCATTCAGAAGGATTATCGCATTTGGGTTGTTAATCTCGTGAGCCACACCTGCTACGAGTATCCCCAGAGACGCCATCTTGTCGGCCTGCACCAGCTGCTGCTGTCTGAGCCGCAGTTCGTCAGCCGCGCGTTTTCGCTCGATGACTTCCTGTTCGAGCGCCGAGGTCCTTATAGCCACCTGCTTTGTCAGCATGCGCGACCATATAAGGGTCCCCGCAAGGGTTATCAGGAATATCACTATGATGACGGCCCCATACCTGATGATTGTGCCCCTTGCGACGCCGTGGGGTTCGAGTATGCCCAGCCACTTGTCATAAATGGTCTGATACTGGCCTGTTTGTTTCAATATGGCCAGCCCTTCATTCAGCTTTGCCAGCAGTTCGGTGTTTCCCTTTTTTACCGCATAGCAATATTTTACGGAGATAACACTCTTTGCCACGGGAACAACATTCGTAAGGCTGTGCTTTTTTATAAGATAAGCGGCAGGCAGGCTCGCGACGATCGCATAGTCAACTTTGCCGGAAGCGACCAGCCTCAGAGCGTCGGCCTGAGTATCGGTCAAAACCGGTTTCAGAGCGATTTTTTTTTCAAGGATGTAGTCGTGCGAAAATCCCCTGTTGTGGAATGCGACTTCTTTGCCCTGCAATTCCTCCAGGGATTGCACTAGGGGAGTCCCTTTTCTCGCAAAGACCGAATGGTTCACTACTGAATGCGGGATCGTAAAATCGACGACCTTTGCCCTGCCTTCGGAATACGACATGCCCTGCATCGCGTCAACACTTCCCGAATCAAGGGCCTTGCGCACATTGACCCACGCTCCGAGCCTGAAGTTTACCTTCATGTCCATGACATTGGCTATGGCCCTGGACAGATCGACATTGTAACCCGTGGGAATACCGTCGTCGTCCAGAAATTCATAAGGAGGATAGTCGCGATTGCCGCCGACTACTATGGTTTTGTCGGCTGCCGGGCAGACACCTGCGGCAACAAAACAGGAGAGCAAAATAAAGAAAGCCGCCATAATAATACAAAATTGTTTCTTGCAGGGTATTTTTTTGAAAAACAGCGCCATTTGTTAGTTTACCATGCATGAATAAGCTGTCGCTTTTTGTGTTATGCGAACAAAAACAACCCTGTCAGCATGATTTGGGCATGTATGACAGGGTCTGAAGATTTGCGGCTTAATAAGCTGTTAACCGATCGGGATTCTCAGCCCGACCATGACATTACCGCCTGTAACTCCTCTTTTGTTCATCGCCAGCGATTCCATGCGATACCTGTTAAACCCGGCATTGTTGGCCTGGTCTTTAGAGGTCACTAAAACAAGGCCGGGATTTTCACCCGATAATTTTATCTGGCTGCTTGATTCGGGTGTTTGAGCGGTCGGCGTCGTGTTTGTTGTGGCCAGCTTTTGCTGTTGCGACGTGTCTGCCTTGATCGTATTAGTCTGATTGATTGACGAAAGCAGATTGCCTGCCGTAGTCGCTCCTGCGATTGACGCCGTAATGCTCTCTTTGGCCCTTTCGGCATCCGCCGTCTTGTTTATTTCAGCGGCCAATGTTTTTAAGCGCTCCTGCAATTTTGAAGTAGCGTTAACATTGCCGGTTCCGCCCGCCTGATTGTTAAGTTGAGATTTCAGGATATCAGAAAAGGTGTTTTTGCCTGAGGCGGTCGTATTATTAGCCTTTGATGAATCGCCCGGGGCAGTCGATTTGTTTGTCTTTGATGAATCCTGAGTCAAAAGGGTGGCCATTGACGGCACGGTAATACCACTGAGCAGTTGCGGTAACAGGACCATTATTATACCTCCTTTCTTTAAAAGAGACTGTATCTGTAATAAGCAATCCATATGCCACCTCAAAAAAAGATTATATTTCAACGTCTGATCAATACGAGAAGGGGGATTTATTTCCCGGGACGGAAAAATTTTCCTGCTAATGTTAATAAATATAAGATATCGTAAACTGCGGATTACAGAGCTGCGTGTTCAGAACAGGCAATGACGATTTCGCAAGGCTGCATCCGAAGCCTCTGTTATCAGGCGGCATAATTTTCGTTGACTAAAAAATACGGCTGAATGTAATATTCTTTTATGCAGCATTCGGATTTTGTGCCCCTCCATTTGCATACTGAATACAGCCTGCTTGACGGCGCCATAAAGATCAATGAGCTTATTGAACAGGCGGCGCTCTACAAGATGCCGGCAGTGGCTATTACCGATCACGGCAATATCTGCGGCGCGCTGGAGTTTTATTCAGAGGCCCGTAAAAAGGGGATTAAACCGATCATCGGCTGCGAGGTTTATGTTGCGCCGGACAAGCATACGGACCGGGTAAAGACCAACATAGACAACCTTTCGGAAGAATCGGCCTTTCATCTGATCCTTCTTGCGCGTAACATCGACGGCTACAGAAACCTCACCAGACTTGTCACTATTGCTTATTTGAAAGGCTTCTATTACAAACCCAGGATAGACCGGTATCTTCTCGAACAATACAGCGGAGGGCTTATCGGGCTTTCGGCCTGTCTTAAGGGTGAGGTTGCGTATTATCTCAAAATCGGCAACATGGATATGGCCAGAGAGGTTGCGCTCAGATACAAGAACATCTTAGGCCCCGATAACTTCTATCTCGAACTCCAGAGCAACGGCATCAGGGAACAGGAAGAGGTCAACAGGTTGCTGATCGATCTCGGGAGCGAACTGCACATCCCGCTGGTCGCCACCAATGACTGCCACTATTTGAAAAAGGAAGACGCCAGGGCGCATGAGATATTGTTATGCATCCAGACCGGCAAGACCATAAAAGACGAAAAGAGGATGCGCTTATCAACAGACGAGTTCTATTTCAAGTCTCCCGAAGAGATGAAAGGCGCGTTTGCCGATGTCCCCGAGGCGATTTATAACACCGTGGCGATTGCCGAACGGTGCAATGTAGACTTTGAACTCGGAAAGTTTCTGCTGCCGAAGTACCAGCCCCCTGATGGCCTGAAACCCGAGATCTATCTCGAAAGACTCGCAAGGCAAGGGCTTGATGAAAAGTTCAAGGGGAGTCCGACACAGGATTATCTCGACCGGTTTGCGCATGAGCTTCAGGTCATAAAGGAAATGGGCTTCCCATCTTATTTCCTGATTGTCTGGGATTTTATCAATTATGCCAAGACAAAGGGTATTCCGGTGGGGCCGGGCCGCGGGTCTGCGGCAGGCAGCCTTGTGGCGTTTTGTCTGGGAATTACTGAGATCGACCCGATTAAATATAATCTGCTTTTTGAGCGTTTTCTGAACCCAGAGCGCATCAGTATGCCTGATATAGATGTTGACTTCTGCAAAGACCGCAGGCAAGAGGTCATCCAGTATGTGACGGAGAAATATGGCGCCGATAATGTGGCGCAGATCATCGCCTTCGGCACCATGGCGTCAAAGAATGCGGTGCGCGACGTAGGCCGTGTGCTCGACATACCTTATGCCGAGGTTGACAAAGTGGCAAAACTGATTCCTGTTGGAGCTGAGGTGAAGAGTCTTGATGACGCCATGAGGCTTGAGCCCCGAATTCAGGAACTCTATGAAAACGATCCCCAGATGAAGGAGATGCTCGACATTGCGAAGAGACTCGAAGGACTCTCGCGTCATGCCTCAACCCATGCCGCAGGAGTGGTTATAGCGCCGGAGCCGTTGACGCATTTCACAGCCCTTTACAAAAATTCTTCTGAAGATGTGGTGTCAACCCAGTTCGACATGAAGTCCATAGAGCATATGGGTCTGCTTAAATTCGATTTTCTCGGGCTGAAGACTCTGACGATCATGGACAAGACCGTCAGGTTCATAAAACAGCATGGCGTGGATCTCGTCCTTAGCGATATTCCCCTTGATGACCCTGAGATCTTTAAATTCCTGATTGCGGGAGATACGACAGGCATATTCCAGCTCGAAAGCGCGGGCATGAGAGACATCCTGGCAAGGATGCAACCTAGCAGGTTTGAAGACCTGATAGCCCTGGTCGCGCTTTACCGGCCGGGGCCTATGGCCTGGGTAGACGATTTTATAAAGAACAAGAGAGGCGAGGCAGCGGTTACATATGACCTGCCGCAGCTGAAGGAAATCCTTGACGAGACCTATGGCATCATACTTTATCAGGAGCAGGTAATGATGATCGCGCACAAGATCGCCAAATTTTCGATGGGCAAGGCGGATCTGCTCAGGCG
>JGI20214J51088_10000259_pt1 | contig 38484 bp, 36 predicted proteins | sample WetSurMetagenome_FD_51088 | JGI IMG/M metagenome (IMG submission 51088) | reverse complement strand
AAAGGAGGTGCCATAGCTCAGTCGGTAGAGCAATGGACTGAAAATCCATGTGTCCCCGGTTCGATTCCTGGTGGCACCACTTCTTTAAATCGCAAAATCCGTAAGATCAACGTTTTACGGGTTTTTGTTTTCAAAGGGGTGACGCCTGCCTGCNAGCAGGCAGGGATCCGGTGACGGATTTTGTAATAATTTACAAAGCAATTGATAATTAACGCTTTACGCTTGATTGCTGAATTTGCTTTTTCAGGTTACCTTGCTTATAAAGTCTTTTATTACAGATAAATTCGCTCTAATATAGTTAAGATATTCAGCTACAATATTTACTATTTCTTCTACAGAGAAGTCAACTCCTAGTTTAACGGACTTATAATAGAAAGTATTGCCATACTTATTAAATCCTTTCAATCCTTTAGGATAAACCTTGCTTTCTCCGAATCGAGCAAAAGTAAACCAAAGCTTCTACGGACGCGCAGGTCAGGTAAATTCCTGATTACTTGATCCGTTTAATACTCCAGAGCTTGCTTGGGATTCATGCCAATAGATCCTTTTATTATTGAGGATTTAATGAACAAAACTTTACCTGAGAATAATAAACTTTTTCGTAATTGACTGTTGTCCGCATTTCATTCTCACGAAATAGCAACCATTTTGAAGTTCTTCAGTTCTTATTTGAATTGAACCTTCTGCGGCTTGTGTCAGATACATACTATTAATCAGTTTCCCTTCTATTGAATATAATTCAAACCTGAAATTTGCAGGAATATTAACTTTATAGTGAATAAAGATTTCATTTAAAATAGAATTTTGATTAATTGAGAATTGAAATTGTGGTTCTGAAGTATAAGAATCTATTCCAATATGAACACTTTTTTTGCACAGGAGAATTGCAGTTACAGACAACTGTGGCAACAAAATAGCAAACGAATTCGACATTACATTTACATTTCCTGATTTGAGTGCATTTTGGGTATGCGATTTGAATGTTTCTGTACTGGGTAAGTTTGCAATCTGTAAAGTTTGATATGCACCATCTGCAACTTCAAAATCTGAGATATTTACAGTGGTAGTATGGGCAGTATTAAGATCCCGGTTAACCAAAAAAATTGTCAAGGAATCTGCCAAATCTGTGATGGTAGAATATCCAGAAACATACGTATCGAGGGTGGATGTCGTTAAGACACTTGTACTTTTCGCATTATGGCTAAACAAATGTAGAACCTCCCATTGCCCGATGTTCCAACTCCATGGAGTGTAAAACTCTACATCTTGATTGGCAAAAGTTCCTAAAATAGAAGCATAAAGTACGGAAGTAAGATTCGGGTTTGATCCATTAAAACCGCTTTCTGAAACGGCTACTCCAACTCCGTTATCTGGTCCAATGTAAAGATTTAACCAATCGCGAATCCGTTGAAGTATGTATTCTTTCTTTATGTTTGTATCCCATCCGCCCATACTTGTGAAAACGCCATTTGCTCCGGGGTAATTATAATTTTTTTCAAAGAATACCCTATACAATTGAACGATATCAGATGGATTGCTTTCGCCCAGATAAGCGTGAATATCAAGAACATCCAGTAATTTAAGACCGGTAGCTCTCTGTTCATCGGCTACACGTTTAATGAAATATTCAAGCCAGGGATAATATTTCCCATTTATATTCAATACTTCGTCTGCATACTTGTACCATTGCCATTCGTTTGCAGTAGCTGGAGCAACTAATTTTATGTCAGGAAATTTAGCTCTTGCAAGTTTTGCTACATTAAAATATAGCGTCATAAAACTATCGGCTGCCATCTGTTTGGGCATCACATCGTTATGAGTGCCATTCCAGATTTCAATTTCGTTATCCATATTCCAGTAAGCAAGATTTTCTTTTTTTAGATTTAACCCACCTGTGCCAAACCAATGGTCAAGAATAGCTGTTGTAGAATCCGAAGGCCATTTCATCAGGTATTTATTTGGGTCCCCTTCAATTAATGCATCTGAGCCTCCTGCTGTATTGGGTGTCCCGCCACCTGCCAAATTCTGGCCAACTCCCGACCAATATTGCGATTGATTGTATCCCCAGTCATTGAAATTATTGTTTGTATTTGCTGCTGCCCAACCAATTAATTGGAAACCAAACATAACTTGCATAGAAGGTATATTGGTCAGAATTGATTTTGCGGCATAATCCCAGTCATGAGAATAGACGTTGTTATACCAGTCGGGGTGACTGGTCATCTTTCTTCGCCAGTTATATTTTGTGCAGTTGTTCCCGGCATTTTGTCTGCTAAAAGTTACTCCTGCATCTTGGTAGAGCTTAAAAGTTGCTGTCGATGTTGGCGAATTGGGACTATCGGAGAATTCAGAGTTCCGTCCATATATATACGGTGAAACTTTTTGTTGATTACTAAGAACACTTACCTGTATTGTTGCATTTTGAGCCAAAACATAATGCGAAACAATTGAAATTATGTAAATAAATAAAATCTTTTTCATTTTAGGATTTCTGTTTGTTTCTATCGGCTCGTCAAACCAAGTAGTTAAAAAATCAAAAAATCATTGTTTTCTTATTACAAATTTAATAAACACAGGAGATATAGTAATTATTAATTGAACTCAACTTTCTTGTTTACGTTTTTGTTGACGCATTTTCCTGACAATTTGTCTTTCCTAGCATCTTCAGAATCAATTAAATATGATTGTCAAAGTATGTGAAGATAGCGGTAATTGTGCTGAATTTATGGATACATTTAATATATACGCAAAAGGCCGTTTAATCGGCCAATCAGCAAACTGCATAAAGACTCTTTGACTGCTGGTGGCACCACTTCTTTANACCGCAAAACCCGTAAGATCAACATCTTGCGGGTNTTTAGTCTTAATAGGGTGACTGATAGATAGTTGATTTAATAATTTGGACTTTGTAATATACATTCATGTTTTTAGTCTTCACCTGGAATTAAATTAATTATCATCTTAGATAAACCCAGTTTTCAATAGCATCACTTGATGTAAAGGTATCACCTGTGCAGGTAAGAGGATTTGCATCACGAACTGCTTTAGGAATTATTGCGTCAGCTCTTGAACTTATTCCGTGATCTGAATACTCAGTAAACAATGCGTCTGTCATGACATCAAAAAAAGAAACCATTCTACCAAGTCTTGCAGGATCGTTAACAATTACTGATATATCAGAATAAGTTTGTGATCCTATATGAGTTCCAAGAAACTCACCCTCAGTTACTTCATCATCAATATTATATTGTCTGGAAGTATTAATATGGAAAATAGAAAACCTGAAGGCGGGGAACTCTTCTGATTCTATTTCCAGTTTGGTGCCTGCCCATTCCTGCTCGGCTCTTCTAATAATCCCTTTTACGGGAGAATAGATCTTTACAGATGTCCAGTCCTCACTGGATTTGGGTTCAAAATAGTGTTTCAGGCTCCTGCACTGTTCCGAAGCATCAGAATAATCATGCCCTATAGAAGAACGATACTTTGATATTCTGTAGATTTTAGCCAGGTCGATAAAATTTGTCCTGACAAACTTTGGAATACCATCCTTATCAATATCCCAGATATAGTTTTGAGTTGGTACTGGATCATCTCTTTTAGAGCAGCCAATGATACACNCCATTAATATGAAAATCCGTAACAAGTGAGTTTTCATAAATTTAATTGTATCCTTTCGTGAGCTATTCCTTTGGCAATTTAAAACTTTTTTNTGATTCCTTGTGGCATCACAACCTTAAATAGTATGCCCCTGCAGATCAATGATTTGCAGAAGCCTTTTAATTTCCTGCTTACGGACTTATGGGCAGATTTTCTAACACTCACATAATCATGTAAATATGTAGTCATTTCAAATCATGTTGCATTTCTTATTCACAAATATAAACAGGGCATAACCGGGTAGAGGAAAATTAAGGTTTCCTGATATCAATATGTGCAGTAGTCTCTTCAAGGAAAGATGATAATCCATTACAAAAAGACTCCTTACTTTCCATTGGAGCAGGATCGTGACTTCCCTTGATTTCAAGGAAACTTTTAGGAGGCAGAGCCTTTTCATAAAGAGCCCTTCCTTCCGAAATTGGATTTATTTCATCCTCCGATGAATGAATAAACAACTTTGGCATAGTTATCCGGTCGATTTTGTCAATAGACATAAACCTGTTTCTGACTAACAGGCGCGTTGGTATAAAAGGATACATCTGATGCGCAGCTTCAGGAACGGACTGGAAAGCTCCTTCAACCACAACGCATGCCGCAGGAACCCGGGTGGCCAGATCTATAGCTACTCCGGTTCCAAGTGAATGGCCATAAAGGATGATTCTTTGCGGCTGGATATGCCTTCCAATAGTCAGGTAGTTATAGCTTGCCATTACGTCTTTGTAAAGACCTGCTTCCGATGGTTTTCCATCGCTCTCACCAAACCCACGATAATCAAAGGTCAATACGTTTAGACCAAGATTGGTAAAAAGTTTGTAACGTTCAATATAATCTATATATGATATATCCGAAGCGTTTCCATGGCAGAAAAGGAGCCACGGAGATGTCAATGTGTCCTTTTCAGAAAGAATTACCCAACCAACCAACTTAATGCCATCTTCACTCCGGATTTCTATTCGCTTGTATTTAAGTTGTGTACTGTCAGGAGGTACGATGCGTACCGGTTTTCCATATGTCACGTAGAAAACGAGCTTCGTCTCTTGTGTCATTAAATACACTATTATACAAGCGTATCCAATTGCGATCAGTACGAATACACCAACGAGTAACCTGATGATTAACTTTTTCATATTTAGATTCTTATGTAAAGTGTCCGATATAATCACCTGATATCTTTCTGTCAGCCAATTCATATGGACAATTTGGTCTGATGTATGAATAAATCAAATATTAACCTGATATGTTAAAGAAAAACCCAATCAAAAGCATTATTAACAATAAAAGAGTTATAACTGTTGGAGGACGTCCTTTCGTTTTTTTCCTCACTAGTAAAGTAGCATATAAAGTACACAGATTTAAAACTCCGCCAACAATCAAAATTGTCAGTGCAATCCAATGATTTTGACTTTTATTGAACTCTAACTGAAGAATTATTATTACCAATGCAATTGAAATAAAACCGCCGCTCACAGTTCGCATTAATGCAAGAATCAATGTTTGAATCTCCGGAACTAGTTCACTCCAGTCTTTTTGTATTGCCATTTTATGATAACCCATAAATTTTGGTCTTATTAAGTATATAACCCCAAATAACAGGAGTACAACAGATCCTGCAATAGTAAATAATGTACCCATTAGATTATTCATCTATAATATTTTTATAACATAAAGTTCCCAATAAAAACTTGTGGCAGCAAATTTTTTTGTTACTTCTCATTAAAATATAAGAATATTAATTGCATTTAAAGAGAATAAAATCATGCTTATGGAATTTAAGTCATAAGGGGGTGATTTAAGAACAACGATTAATCTCTTTTGTTAATATTTTTCTATTAAGTAAACATTGGAATCTGAAAACAGATAGTAATAATAACTACTTTTAAAGAAATTAACCAGACTGTATTTATCCTTGCGAAATAGTATTGATTTTAAACTGAATAAGAAATGGCGCAACAATATTTAGATCATTCAAAAGCAATTTTAACTTCTAATCGTTCAAATTTTAAAGGAGGTAGTAAAGAATCCGGGATCATCTCTTTATTCGGGTATCAGAACGAATATGATCTCAGAGAAGGGTATCCATTATTAACTACTAAAAAGATGGCTACAAGATCTATGTTTCATGAAACAATATGGTTCTTGAGAGGAGATACAAATATTAAATATCTTGAAGACAATAACGCACCTATATGGCGACCTGATGCTTTTCAGGGCAACCTTCCCGGGATGCAGAAAGAAGGAATTTTTCCTGAAAGTCTTGCAAAGTATTCTCCTGACTGGGACAAAGCAATGGAAGAATATGGNCATAGAATAAGAGAAGATGCTGAGTTTGCAGAAAGATGGGGCGATGCCGGACCGATTTACGGGAAACAATGGAGGAGATGGGAATATTTTGATCATGAAAAGGAGAAGTTTATTGAAATAGATCAACTGGGAAAACTGATAGATGGTCTGAGAAAGAAACCAACCGGGAAAAAACATATTGTTGACTCATGGAATCCCGGTGACACTCCAAAAATGTCATTACCACCATGTCATGTTTTATATCAGGCAACTGCTAATGAAGAGGGCGAGTTAGAATTGCAGCTTTACCAGAGAAGTTGTGATCAGTTTCTGGGTGTTCCTTTTAACATAGCCAGTTATGCTGCTCTTACCCATGTAATTGCTCAGGAAGCAGGGATGGTTCCAAAAACATTTATCCATACTTTCGGAGATTCACATTTTTATGCCGGTATCGGGAAGAGAACTCAATGGCACAAAGATAATTTCAAGGAAACACAAAAAAGAATAAGAAATGTTTCTGCAAAAGAAGAATATCTGGAAGTTGTTGAATGGATCAATAAAAATGCTCCGAGCGACGGCAATGAAGAAAAATATGATCATGTATCCGCAATTCTTGAACAAATGTCAAGAGAACCCAAACCTTTGCCGAAATTACACATTACAAAAAAACCTTTTGATCAGCTGACTATTGATGATTTTGTAGTAGAAGATTATGATCCTCATCCTGCAATCAGAAGAAGTATGGCTGTATAACCAACAACCCTAATTCATTGAACTACCCTGTTAAAAAAGTCATCTTTAACCGCAAAGCACGCTAAGATGGCGCAAAGAACGCAAAGCTAAAACACATAATTTCAGCTCTTTGCGAACTTTACGTAATCCCGATAGCTATCGGGACTTTGCGACCTCTGCGGTTAATGGATTTTGAAAATATAACAATCAGGATGTACTAACTTTATAAATTATGAATAATATAGAGGAGTTAGTATTTGCTTTCCCAACTTGCGAGCTCTGGAAATTAATGACCTATAAAAAGAAAGGTTTAATAAAGGGAAACAGTGAAGTATTAAAGACGATTGTTCAGAATGGTCTGTTTCTTAGAAGAAGTGAATTAGAAGAAAACCCTTCCTTTAAACAGATTATTCCGTATGCAATTATCTCTAATAAAGAACCGGATCAGCCAACCGGCGGAGGAGTCCGGCAAAGCCAATCATATTATTTATTCAGGAGGACATCCAGGCAGACAGAAAAAAGATTACACAATAAATTCTCTTTAGGAGTAGGAGGTCATATGAATCCTGACGACTCTGTGAAATCGAAAGAACAATATTTAATTGATGAATTAAAAAGAGAATTGTATGAAGAAGTCAAACTGCTAAATGGATGTCTGATAGAGGATATTGAATTTATTGGTTTTATAAATGATGATACAATTCCGGTCGGGCGCGTTCATATCGGACTTTTATATAACATCCATGTATCAAATAAGGAGGTATATATTAATGAAACAGATAAAATGACGGCAGATTGGATAGATAAATCCAATTTATCTGAATTTTATAAAGGAATGGAAACATGGACTAAAATAACATTTGATTTCTATATTAAATGAAGGAATAAACTTATCTCAATGGAATATGAAAGGAGATAGTCTGATCGGGAGTTTTAAAAGTTAGTTGCATATATGGTTGCATTAAATATATACGAAAACAGCCTTCTGATCGGCGATGACTTTTTTTACATTCAATTTCATATCAAATGACTTCTTTAAATTCAGTCAATTATTTTCAGGTATCCTCAATTCCATTAATAAACATCTAATCATGCATGGTTGCTGCAATTCGGTGACTACTCAATAGCAGCATAAAAGTCAGCCCTTTAGAGAAGATTTTCTGCCCGAATACTTCAATATATCATTGGAGCGAGTGGCATCACTGGATAAACTTGTTGCATTTACAACCTGATACCGGTTTTAAATACTTGTTATTTAGCACTGTATGTAAAATCTATTTTTACCTGAGAATTATGGCNAGGACATTCAGCTTTTTAAAGATATTTCATAATTTAGGCTAATAATTAGAGAAATATCACCAATTTAATGTCTTTTTAAAACCAGTTTTATGGGAGACGGAAAGCAGAATATTAAGGGAACCTATTTTTTTATTGCACTTGCAGGAATCTTCATGCTGATCATTTGCCATTCATTGCTTTCTGATGGGATGTTCCTGGATGGAACAATATATGCAACTATTTCCAGAAATATGGCCAGTGGGCTAGGAACTTTCTGGAAACCACATTTTTCAGACACACTTTTCCCGGTTTTTACTGAGCACCCACCTCTGGCTTTTGGACTTGAGGGTATTCTCTTCAAAGTATTTGGAGATAGCAGGTTCGTAGAACGATTTTATTCTCTCATGACAATCTTAATAACCGCGATGATTATTGTTTTAATCTGGAGACTGATTATGAAAAAGTCATCAACTGCATGGCTGCCAGTATTATTCTGGATCACAATGGGAACAGTTGCCTGGTCTTCCGTAAACAATATGCTTGAGAGTACACTGGTCATATTTATAGGTCTGTCAGTTTTGTTTTACCTCAAAAGTCAGCAGTCCAGCAGGTGGGTATTCCTTTTACTTGCCGGATTAATGCTTTCCCTCGGTTTCCTGACTAAGGGTTTTGTTACTTTCACCCCGCTTGCTTTTCCATTCTTCTTATGGCTATTTTTAAGAAATAACAAATTCTCCTCGATGGTTTTAGACACTGTAATACTATTGATTTCAGCTATTCTTCCACTGATCCTTCTTTTTCTTTTCACCGGGGCAAGAGAATTCTTGCCGAAATACATCGCATTTGCTGTTAATAAGATTTCAGAAGGGGTAACTATATACTCCCGCTATTATATTCTAAAGAGACTCCTCATGGAATTACTTCCCGCTATTGGAATAATTCTGATATTAGTGCTTTACAAATGGAAAAATAAACTCTCTTTCCAAAATATGAGTTCTAACCTGCGTCCTGCATTGGTATTTTTTTCCCTTGGCATGGCAGGAGTTTTACCAATACTTACAACAATGGACCAGAGCGCTTATTTTCTTCTTACAAGTTTTCCGTTTTTTGCAGTCTCTTTTGGTCTGATAGTGAATCCTTCAATTGAAATTCTGATAGAAAGAATAAATTATAACTCTAATGGGTACAGACTCTTTAAGCTTTTTGGAGTGCTGGCGCTTTCCGCAGGCATAATCCTTTCTGTATATTTTTCAGGTGATTTTAACAGAGATGAAAATAAATTGAAAGATATGAGAGTTATTCTGATTCAGCTTAAAGAAAACAGCACCATAAACATTCTGCCTGAAATGTATGTTGACTGGAGTCTGCATGCTTACTATGCGAGATATAAAAATGTAAGCCTGGATCAGGACCTGAACAACAGACATGAATATTTGCTTATCAGGACTTCATTATATTCTGACACAATCAACAACAGATTTGATAGAATAAATCTGGAAACTAAAGAATTTGAATTATTCAGGAGAAAAACATCAGATAACCGTGAATGATTTATTTTTCCGGATCTTCAGTTTATGAAGAAACTGAAATACCAAGGAAGTTTGATATTGTTGAAAAATCGCCTGTTTCCCTTAATTTTAAAATCAATTTTTCAAATCTTTCTGCCAAAGAGTCTCCTGAAAGGGTCTTAATATGCCTCGGTATATCGAATGACTCCAGTCCGGCAAATTCCCATGGATGAAAATATAGATTGAGATAAGAATCCTTCCATATTGTTAGTTTACACATATGAAAATATATTGGAAGAGGAATGTTTTTGAAACTTAACCAGAAAAGTGGGAAACGGATAATGGGGCTCACCGAAACCGGAATTTCAATCAGGTTACTTTTAGTGTCTACATAAAGCTTCCTTTGCGTGAAAAGATTGTTGTACCTTCCTGGTATATATGTAGGATTGATTGATGAATCATAATTATATCCTGCTGCTTTGATTTTGGCTTTAGTAATCTTCTGGAATCGAGGCATCCGGAAACCATTTACCAGCTTCCCGGTTATTGTCTCTAGTTCCAATTTTGAGTCCAGAAGATCAGTCTCCTTAAAGGTTGAATGGCTTTTTGAATGTGATGCTATTTCATGATTGACAGAAAGACTTTTTATAAGCTCTTTATTATTATTTGCATATAAGGAGGTAGTGAAAAAAGTAGCAGGAATATTATATTTTGACAGCAATCTTGTTAGCCTTTGCAAGCCAATATTTGTAATTACTGTTTGGTCCTCTTCTGAAATGGGACAACCATATTCAAGAGGAAGATCAAATTCCTCCAGGTCAAAAGTCAGAAGTATTCGTTTCTCCAAATCTGAATAATAGTTTAAAAAAGTTTATAATNTCTTTAAGAATAATCCGGGTACTAAAATTCGTGAAATTTAATCCAGGCCTGCATTTGATATTAATCATTTGATATGTAAGTCCTTGCTTTAAACTGTTTTTAAGAAATTCTAATTCGAAAAGAAAAGTGTTAATTTTTGTGTCTGCAAGAACTTTTCTAGCCTTGTTGTCAATTCCCTTAAGCCCAGCCTGAGTATCTTTTATTTTAAATCCGGTAGCAAAAAAGTTTAGTTCTTTTAACAAAAAGGAATATATCCTTCTNTTCATTGGAAGCAATCTGAAATAAGATGCGTCTCTTGTGCCGATAACAATATTGGTTTTTGAAGATTTCAAAATCTGGTAAGTTTGAGAAATTATCCGGTAACCAAAAGGGAAGTCTATATCTGTATAAATATAGAAATCAGCATCTGATAGGTTTATCCCATATCGTATTGCATATCCTTTACCCTTATTGACGGGATATGAATAATATTTTAAATACTTGAACCGGTCAATTATACCATTAATGTTGTTGATCTGAATGGTTGAGCCATCATTTACAAGTATTACTGTGAATTCGGTTTCTATTAATTCCTTTTTGAGTTCCAACATGGAATCAATGAAGTGATTTTCCCATGAGGCATGAGGATTATATAAAGGAATTATGATATTTAATTTATCCCTGACATTCATCAATAAACTATTTTCAGTGTAAAACAGGTGATATTCAGCAACATTAAACTCCATACCGGACCACTGGGCACAATGGTGCTTTCATCAAGAACAAAGAACAATATCAACCTGTATTGTTTAAGTCAAATGTAATTATTTTTTAGTTTCGAATCTGATTTGATATTAATTCATCGGTTATTCATNATGTAAACGGGGCTGGTGGCACTACTCCTTTAAATCGCAGAACCAGTAAGATATAGGTCTTATGTTTTTTACAAATTGGTGACAACTGTCTGCCGTGCAGGCAGGGATTCAGTGACTGAATTTGTAAAAGATTATAAATCAATGGTAAACGATTCTTAATTTGCATCAATCAGGTATATAGGAGATTAATATTAATAAAAGTCCTGCTCTGCGAATGAAATGGTTCGAAGAAAACCATGTCTGAAATCAGAACAAATGCTTAACTTTAATTATCTGAAAAGTATTAAATTCAATATGAAATGAATAAAGATATTTTTTTTAGGTTTTGCTGTTTATCAGTCTCTGTATTGGTTCAAATTTGTATTTCTTCAGGACTGAGAGCTCAGACAGATAAATTGAAATACCATGAACAATTCCTTTTTCCTGAGTTTATGAGTGGTAAAATAGCCATGAAAACCGGCAAGGATTTTGATATGATTTTAAATTACAATATCATTTCTGAAAAAATTACCTTCATTCAGAGAGGAAAGATTTTTGATCTGACTAATCCTGGTTCTGTTGATACAATTTATCTGCATAACAGGAAATTTATACCTGTTGGGAAAGTCTTTTATGAAGTTCTGGCTGAAGCACCGTTCGTACTTTTTGTTCAGCATAAAGGGATAGTTAAAGAACCAACCAGAACGGATTCCTACGGAAGTCTTTCAGAGGCNTCATCATCCTCTTCTCTGAAATATTTAACAGATGGTTCCGATCTAAATACATTAACGGATCAAAATTTGATTATTAAAAAGGAGGATGTTTACTGGATCCGCAGAAATGACTCGATACAAAGTTTTAAGGATGCAACTCAATTTGTTAAGATTTTCCCGGATATAAAAAGTGAGATCAGAGTTTACATCAGACAAAATAAGCTAAAATTTGAAAATTCAGATGACATACTTAAACTGGTGAACTATAGTAACAATTTGATAAAGTGAGATATATATAAAGTTGTATTTAATAAATCCTGTTTTAAGAATGAAACATGTTTTTCGTCTGATTTTTTTCCTGCTTTTATTAAGCTGTACAAAGGAATTCAACGGACCCGCACCAGAGGAGCCGGTTAAATTTGCTGTTGAGATTGGAAACAGTGAAATTCCTTATATACAGATTAAAACAACAAGTCAGATTCTCAATGAGCCAAAAGTCTCTGCGGAGATGAATATCTATATCAATAAGGAAAATGTATTAAAAACCCCAATTGGTATAGAATACAGGGGATCTACCTCGTATAGAATTTCTGATAAAAAATCGTATGGAATTGAAACCAGGAATAATCATGGTAAAGATATTGATTTAGCAGTTCTGGGTTTCCCGGCAGAATCGGACTGGATATTGACTGGAGATGTATTCAGGGCATGGGACCATCTTATTTTTGATCCAACCTTGATGCACCATTATGTAGGTTATGAGTTGTTTGGAAGAATGGGAGAATATGCCAGCCGTTCCAAATTCGTAGAACTTGAAATTAATGGGGTCTATTTAGGCGTTTACATATTGATGGAAAAACTAAAAAGAGGTCCGGACCGGATTAATATAATGAAGCTTGCTTCCACAGATACTGATACTTCCACTATTACAGGAGGATATATCTTAAAAATCGACAAGACTGCAGGCAGCGATATTACAGGGTATCCTTTAGAGTACTATTTAAATAACTGGGATGATGACTTAAGGTATACGGAGCACAATAGTTTCAGATCAAAATACGATATTTTCAGGCAACTGATGACGACAACTCCCTATGGCCCACCAAACAATTCCGGTAAATATCTGGAGACATATTTTCTGTATGAGGATCCTGATGCAGATGTTATAAATGCAGCTCAGAAAACATATATTCAAAATTATCTGAACGGTTTTGAAACAGCGCTGCTGACAGATGATTTTAACTCGGAAAAAAGAACATACACAGATTATATTGACAGGAAAAGCTTTATTGACTATTTTATAATCAATGAAGTTTGTGGAAATATAGATGCCTATAGGTTAAGTACTTATATGTACAAGAACAGAGGAGAGAAACTGAAAATGGGTCCCATATGGGATCTAAATATCGGATATAATTTACAGGACAGGGTGCCCTTTGATGACTGGATTATAAATTACAATACTTATGTAACCTCTGATGCATGGATGCTTCCTTTCTGGTGGACACGGCTAATGGAAGATCCGCAGTTCAGAAGCGAATTAAAAGTTCGCTGGACAGAGTTAAGAACCAATGTCCTGAGCACACCAAATGTATTAAGTTTAACAAATGAGACTGCAGATTACCTGACGATGAATAATGCAATAAGCAGAAATTATTCAAAATGGACAGGTATCACTGTTGATTATCCTGGAAGTGTAAATGCAATGAACACCTGGCTCAGAAACAGACTGGAATGGATGGATTCTGAGATCCTCGCATTTTAAGTGTTATTTTTTTAAGGAATACATGTTCGTTCTTATTATGGTACTTTGAACATAACCTGAATAATTTCGGTAGCCTTTTCCGTTTTGATGTTCTCGATCACCAGCTGAATCCAAACATGGATTTCAATGCAAGTTCGTAACTTTGCTTTTCAGTGAAAATAATAACAAACATCAATAATTTCAGATTGATAAGCATTCCATTTTTTTAATGCCTGTTTTACTCATTATGTTTTATCAACACTGAAAATCTCACTTATAACATCACTGTACTTTTCGTATAACACTTTTCTTTTTAATTTCAGAGTAGGAGATAATTCACCTGTATTGGAGGTCCATTCGTCAGAAACAAGTCGAAATCGCTTAATTTTTTCATGATCGCTCAGGTTCTGATTCAGTTCGCTGACTTCCTTTTGATAAAGGGCAAATACAAAAGTGTTGCCAATCAGTTCTTCATTATCCCGGAATGAAATATTGTGAGTGGAAGCCCATTTACGGAGAAATTGGAAATCGGGTGCGATGAGGGCGGAAGCAAATTTCTGATTTTCTCCAATCACCATAACCTGATCGATCAACATCGACTCTTTCAGTTTGTTCTCAAGTACCTGTGGAGCAATGTATTTGCCACTTGATATCTTAAATATTTCTTTTTTGCGATCGGTAATTTTTAAATATTTACCTTTAACAAATGTCCCGATATCTCCGGTGTGAAACCATCCATCTGTATCGATTGCTTCTTCAGTAAGTTTTGGTTCTTTATAATAACCAAGCATCAGATTTGGACCCTTTGTAAGAATTTCCCCGTCTTCTGCAATTTTCACCTGAACACCCTTCAATATGGGACCGACTGTTCCAAACATAACTTCTTTTGAACAAAGATTATTTATAGAGACTACTGGGGAAGTTTCGGTTAGTCCATAGCCTTCCAGAACATGAATTCTGGCTGCCCAGAAAATGCGCGCAAGTCTTTCCTGTAAGGGGGCACCGGCAGAAGAAATAATCTCTATTTTCCCTCCCAGTGCTTCTCTCCATTTTTTAAAGATGAGTTTGTTTGCCAGAGATAACTTCATCTCATAGAGCCACCCATTTTCCCCATTTAACTCATAACGAAGTCCAAGATTTACAGCCCAAAAGAATATTATTTTCTTAAGTCCCTTGAGTTCTTTTCCCTTGCTGATAATTTTATCGAATATTCGCTCAAGCAGACGGGGTACAACAGCGATTACTTCAGGTTTGATTTCTTTCAGATTATCCATGATCGTACCCATACTTTCAGCGTAATAAATGCTCACTCCCTTATATTGGAAATGGTAAGTTAAGGAACGTTCGTAAATGTGGCTGAGCGGTAGGAAGGATAATACTTTTGCTTCAGGCCCCAATGGATGAATAAAACTTTGTTCAATAAAATTTGAAACCAGGTTTGAATGCGTAAGCATCACACCTTTAGGAAAACCGGTGGTTCCGGAAGTATAAATGATAGTGACCAGATCAGACGGTTCTACAGCTGCTTTAGCTTTCACTAATTCTTTTCCGAGGCTGGAAGCCATTTTTTCCCCCAGGGTTATGACCTCACTAAACTGTTTTGCTCCTGGAATTTTATCAAAAGTATAAATATCCGATATTCCGGGAATCTTATCAGAAACAGGCTTAATCTTTTCATATAGGTTTTTGTCTGAAATAAAAATAAGTTTAGGCTCAGCATGACCAAGAATATACGCATATTCCTCAGTACTGATGGTTGGATAAATAGGAATGCTTACTGCACCTATCTGACTTATTCCAAAGTCGGTAAAATTCCATTCAGGCCTGTTATTTGAAATGATGGCGACCTTATCCCCTTTTTTTATTCCCAGTGAAAGAAGAGCATAGCTAACCAGATTGCAGTAGGTAATATACTCTTGAACGGAATAACGTTTCCATTTACCTTCTTCCTTACCTGCCAGCACATCTTTTTTATCAGAAAATTTGTTTTGCATCCTGGCCAGAAGATCAAAAGTTCTCGTTGTCTCCATATATATAATAGTGCTAGTTAGAGAAAAGAACGAATATACCATTTTAAAGATTTTAAAAAAAACAGAAATGTTTAATAAGCAGCAGAAATCAACTCATTATTAAACAAATAATCTTAATTGTATTACCTGTATCATTTGGAAATCCAAAACTTATACCCTAATCCGGGCAAGATCAATGATCAACAGGATTTTAAGATTAATGGTATTACAGAATATGATCATTTATCTTTTATACAACGGACCGAATGACCCTCATAGACACCACCGAATTCACGAAATACTTTGGAAGAATTATTATCTAATCCACGTATCCATGCAAAATCTCCGGTCTTCGTAGAGGTCCAGAATCGGGCAGATATGCCAAGATTCTTGAAATAGCCATCACCATGACGCCACCCACCGGGTAGAGCATTGAACCTGCTTTCATTGGTTGCCCCTGTATTTGGACTTATCCAGAAAGAGGTTCCCTGCTGTTTCAGTTTGCCACCTTCATCTGTTCCACGCCAACTCTTTTCATCGGCAATTCCCTGGCTCATACCAAGAAACATTTCCAGTTGCTTCCATTCAGTATCACCGGGCAAATGCCATCCATCAGGACAAACACCCTGAACGACTTCAGGAATAGGGTCGATAGCTTCTGCACCATACATAGCCGCCGGCCATGTGTAAAGAGCTCCATAATTGTAGTTGGTAGGCATATTATCATACCATGTGTATGCCTGATCATGTAGCGCAAAATTAAACCATATTACCCGATCCTCAACCAATTTAATCGGCGTCTTATCGGGATAGTGGATCACCCTGAGGTTTTCAGCCATCCATGTCTGGTCCCCAATCTTTACAGTATGGTAAACATTATGGTCAACATCAGTTATGGTAGGTACTAAAGTTACAGGTGTTTTGAATGATTTCTCATCGCCATAAACAGGAATTGAATTTGCTGTTGCGTAGGCTTTGACGTAATAAGTTGTGTTCAATGAAAGATCAGATACAGAAGTACTGAAGCTTCCAATTAATTTCCTGGGCCCTAATTCAATTGAAGTTCCATCTATTACAGGATCTTTTGATACAGAGTAACAGAATCCATGCTCTGTGATTTGTTCCTCCCCAATACTTACCAGTGTACCATTAAATACATAAATTCCTTCCGGATTTACTATTATGTCCCCGGTAGTGACTACAAGGTTAATTTCAGGTTCAGAGCGCTTGCATGTAGTCAACGAAAAGAGGATGATAACTAATGCGATTGGATGTTTAACAGCATCTATGTTCATCGTTGTTAATGTATGTGTTAGTCTGTTAAATAGTTCATTTTAACTTCAGATAAAGCATTCGTCACAAAATAAAGACCTTTCAGTAATCTAAAACCCTAGCCAAAAATCACAAACCCTGCAAAATAAATTATCTGCTTGATTTTGAGTCTTAGAGGATAATGGAATCATATTGATATATTTTCATAGCCGGGAAGAAAACTGAATGGTATTTGAAAATTCCATCCTTTTTTTAAGATTCATCTACAGGAAAAATAACGGAAGTGCTCATCTACAGTCAATTGAGAAAAGAGAAGAGCATTTTGTGGACAATACCCAAGTTTGCCATTTAAGAATACTTTACCACTATCGGTCTTTCAGGTTAATTCTAAAGTAAACCTTGATTTCTTGCATACGCTACTGTTCCTGAAGAATTCAATGTCAATGAAAAGTGTTATGTGAATAATGTAACTTTTTTCTATAATTATGTAACAGCGGGACTATCTTATGACCTTATCTTTAAAATTTATTTGTAAATTCAGTAAATAAAATGAATATGAAACCTTACAAACCTTCAAAATATGGCTGGATTATTGGGCTGATACCTGGAAAACCGGGTATTACAGGTCATTTTGTTAAAATAAATTTTCTTACGACCTATAATTATCCTTTGTTGCTGACAGGTTTCGTTTTGTTTGCAGCCGGCACAACATTTAAGGTATTTTAATAGTTTATCTATTCTTAAGATCAGGTATATGGATTGACATTGCACTCAGTCCTCAAAATGAAATTAATAATTAAAGCAAATTAAGGAGGAAATACCATGAAAATTGATGAAAACAGCGAAACTAATCCTGTGAATGAAAACTCAGGAACCATTAAAAATGAAAAAGCGAGAATCGATTCTGAAAAAAAGACCAGAGACCAAGGAATGAAAAAAGGGGTTGTCACAACTTCAATAATCAGCTTTATAATATTGCTGGTTGCGGGTATAATAGTTTATTCACTTTACAGCAACGAGCATAAGAAACTGCTTAACCTGATGGAAACGCAGAAGATTTCCTTTACAGATAAAGTTACTGCCAGAGATTCTGTGATCAGTGAATGGATTACAACTTTCGATGAGATTGAAAAGAATATCGCAATGATCAAAGAAAAAGAGAAAGTAATCTCTATTAATTCATCAAATGCTGAAATGTCAAAGGACAAGAAACAACAGGTTCTGGATGATATTAAATACATTAATACACTTCTTGAACAGAATAAAAAGAAAATTGCATCTCTGAATGCTCAGTTAAAGAAATCAGGTGGTACAATAAAGGTTCTGCAGACCAAGATATCAGAACTTGAAGCTACGATGAAACAGAATGAAGATGAAATTACGGAATTGAAGACTTCATTGGTTAATAAAAAATTCGAGGTTGAACAGCTCAATACCCAAATGACAGTTATGCAGGATACTATTGCAAAGAAGGATGAGAAAATCAGTACTCAGACTTATGAGATTAACAAGGCTTTTTATGCCTGTGGAACATATAAAGAATTGAAAGCTAAAGGTCTTTTAACCAAAGAAGGCGGATTTATAGGACTTGGTAAAACGGAATCTTTAACCGGGAATTTCCCCGATAATTCTTTTATTCAGATCGATATCACTCAGACAAAATCGATTCCTGTGAACTCCAAAAATGCCAAACTTATCTCTGAGCATCCTGCTGGTTCATATGCACTAATACGTGATAAAGACAAAAAAATTGAGTCTATTGAAATAACAGATCCTGTCCAGTTCTGGAAAATTTCAAAATATGCAGTTGTAGAGACAACAAAATAAGTCAATAATATATTCCGGGAAGTACTTTCCCTGGATAAAAACCATAAATCCCGCAAGATCATTGATCTGCGGGATTTTGTATTTCATNTCCAAATTCAAGCCTTTACCCGGTATACGTGTCAGTTTTTTACGGAAATTTGTAAAAGACCGAAACATGAGATGTTATATTATATCCTTGACATATTCTTTGTGCTCCTCCACACCTCGCTCATTATTTTCAACCTGTTTGGCTGGATATGCAGAAGGACAAGAACATTGAACCTGATTGTACTTGTATTGACAGGCTCATCCTGGCTATTTCTCGGCCTTATTGTCGGGACATTGGGCTATTGCCCCCTGACTGACTGGCATTTCAGAATTCTCGGTAAATTAGGAACAACTGATCTTCCATCTTCGTATATTAAATACCTGGTAGAAAGGCTTACAGGACTTGATATCAGTTCTTTACTCGTTGATAATGTAACCCTATACTCTTTTCTTGCTGCTCTAATAATATCTATATACTTAAATATGAGGGATTTCATCAGAAAGAGGTACTAGCCCGATAGCCCTAATGTCTATTCTGGTTCTATTCTTAGGAGATCCTTTTATATCAATAGTCTGAAAACACTCTGTGATTATCTCATTAATCTCTTCATTTTTATTTGACTTTAATTTATTGTATTATTTTTATAATGTAGTTTGGATCTGTAGATTTAATTCAGATCATGTTAAACTTATATTTATTAAATTAAAACTCTGGTATGAAAAAAATTGTCGGCTTATTTTTATTGATGTTTACTGGTATAATACCTTTGGTTGCACAGGAGGATTCTGAAGGTTGCAAGGATCCTACCCTGTTCAGCAGGATGTCCGGTTTTCACATATACAGGTGTGAAGATATTCAATTTGATAAATATGAATTCAGGATAAGTGATGATAAGACTCAGGTTGTTGAGGGTCATCGTCTTTACCTTAATTATTACCTCAATGATAATGTTCAGTCGCCAAGNGGATTACAGATTNCCAGAAATTATACCAATGCGATTAAGAAAGTCGGAGGGCAGCTTGTTTATGAATTTGATGACGGAGGAATGCAGAATTCAATAATGAAACTGGTAAAGAACGGAAGTGAGATATGGGCACATGTAAATGCCGGTGGAAATGGAATGTACACCATCAGCATTATTGAAAAAGAGGCAATGAAGCAGGATGTTGTTGCAGATGCAAACAGTATGGCTAACAGTATTAAGGAATCCGGTAAAGTTGCTGTTTACGGTATATACTTTGATACCGGCAAATCAGTACTGAAACCGGAATCTCAACCTTCTTTACTGCAGATCTCAAAACTATTGAAAGCCGATCCGGATCTTAAACTTTACGTAGTAGGGCATACTGATAATACAGGGATTTTTGATGCAAATATTAAACTATCGATGGACAGAGCGATGTCAGTTGTCAGTGAACTGGTGTCAAAGTTTTTTGTAAATGCTGCACGTCTCAAAGCTTTTGGTGACGGACCTACATCGCCGGTTGCGAGCAATGGAGATGAAAAAGGCAGGGCTCTGAACCGCAGAGTTGAATTGGTGAAACAGTAGGGAGTATTAATTAATAATCTGATATTTCTGAAGCTAGAATCCCGCTGGATCAATGATCTGCGGGATTTTGAATTTTAGTAGCAAAGATATTTATTGATTATCGAAATATTAAATAATCAAAATGTCAATAATAAATAAAGAAGATCATTTGTTCCTGAAAAACCTGACACTCAGTCCATAATCAGGATCTGCTTTTTCCAGTTCTGCTGTCTCAGTATAGGCTCCAAGCTTGAATTGCCATACCTGTTTCTCGTCCTCCGGTGTATTGCTCCAATAGTGAGCACTGGCGCCGAGACTATTAAATGCTCCACGCGCATAACGTTCTCCTCCGAATATACTGTCAAATCCACTATTGCCTCCTACTTTTAACTCTTCATATACCTTCTTATTCTCTCCACCCAGAAAGGTCCTCAGAGTTTCCCATTCTTCTTTTGAAGGCAAATGCCAACCTTTCGGGGCCAGTGCTTTAGCAGCCTCCCAGTCGTACAGACGACCAAATTTTACAATATTGCCCTCTTTGTCATCATAAACCCAGCTGTTACCATGAGTTGATTTTTTTGCGAAGTTTTCAGCCATTATTACCTGGTCACCGATTTTTATTATTCTGTGAATTGAACCGTCACTCTCATCAACGTAACTTCCTTGTCTGCATATATTACAGATCCCATTCTCTTTACGATGCATATTATTGCGGACTTTTCCGCATTTTGAACATTTCTCACAATCTTTTTCCCAGGAGTGATGATTTTCACGTGTTTTGCCACATATCGCACATTTATCACAATCAGTTGACCAGTCATGCAGGTTTTCATCAAATGACTGACCACACCTTGAACATTTTCCGCAATCTGCAGAAACATCATGTTCCGCATCTCTGATTTTACCGCATGTAGAACACTTGCAACCATCCCATGAATGAAAACCGACTTTACATTTAAACGACATAATATACCTCCTTTTTAATACTACCTTTTTTTTNAAACCAGGATTTTAAAACATAAGAATAAGTAAGAAATCCCTGGTGTTTTTTTTATAGTACTAATATAAAGCAGATTTTGCTAAGTTCTTCACCTTGAATTTTAATATTTTTTCTAAAATGAGAATTTGTTGCCAGGAACTATGATCCTTTTGTATTGCCATAAAGCCTGCGACAATTAAGTTTCTTTGGAAATAAGAGTTTTTTAACCCTGTTTGTGTAATATATCTGACTTTTTATCTGACGAATGTTGTTGCATTTCTTTATATTTAAAATAATAAAAATCAATGTCATGGATCAGCTTAAAAGCTTCATTATGACTTTTATATCGATAATCATAATGTTGATAGATCAGTCATGCACACATTTTGGGAAGAGTTTTGAATTTGTTTCAGGATTTTACAAAATTCAATTTACCGACTCAGCCCCTTTTGTGAAATATTTTTCTGTTGATGCCCTGGGAGATTCTAAGTTAGATCATAATACTATTCAATGGAAAAGGTCAGCAGATAAAACAAAATATGAATTAAATAAGATATCTGGCTCACAGATTGAGATTTACACGAAAGGAACCCATAAGTTGCCTGTCTGGGTTTTCAACTTTGAGGAGAAAAAGTTTACAATGACTACAAATTACCAGGATCAAAGCGGAGCCAATGATTTTGAGTTCAGATTCAACAAAAATGCAAACCATACCACCCTGTTGGGAGTAATGGCAGATAAAAAGAAAACCAGATTGCCTGCAGTACTTCATTTTCCCGACATGGGTAGTTTTCAGCTGGTGGCTGACAGATCAGATGTAACTGTTGGTTATGATGCCAGCAGGAGGGAAGGGGAGAATTTTATTTCAGTCGTGTTTCCGGTTGCATCATCAGGGCAAAAAAGTATTAAATATACCCTTGCAGTTACCTCTGTTTATCCACATTTCCCGGGAGTAGAAGAAGAAAAGTTTGATGGATTCAGGCGCAACTATCTCAATTTATTTCAGGTGAATCCACGGCTACAGGTCCTTGCAAATAACTCATGCAGCGATCCGTGTGCTTTTACCCTGTTTCTTTCTTCTATGTTAGCCCTGAAGACACCTCCGCTGGCAGATTCATTAACTGCTCTGGATTTATTAAGGATGTCGGTGGAGCGTTATTTGTCAGGGATGAAAGCTTACGGTATGTTTGGATATAACGGAACATGGGAGGATAAAGATGCTGTGGTTGATAATAGTAAGTCACAACCCTTTGATTATCTGGACACCTATCCGTCACTTGTTATCTCAGCATGTAATTACATAAAAGGATCGAAGGACATAAAATGGGCCCAAAAGTATTACCCTGAAATAAAAGGATGGATTGATCTGCAGATGAAAAGGGATTACAATAAAAATGGTCTGGTGGAATATGAATTGAGCGGCAATTCAGGCTCGTGGAATGGTATAGTAAGACCAGCCAACTGGTGGGATACAATAGGCTTTGGTCATGAGGATGCATTCAGCAATGCCCTTACTTACGATGCTTTAAACCTGATGACTTTTGTCGCTGAATTTCTTGGAAAAAAGAATGATGTTGAGTATTACCGGAAGCTTGGTGAAAAGCTGAAAAAAGCATATTTCCCAACCTTTTTTAACCCCGGAACAGGAGTTCTTGCTGGTTGGAGGAGCAAAGACGGAAAGTTACATGATTACTACTTTCTGATGGTAAACAGTATGGCAGTTTACTATAACCTCGTCCCTGAAAATAAATCAAAAGATGTGATGTCAGCTCTCTGGAGCAAAATGCAGGAAGTGGGTTTCAATGACTTTTCGCTGGGAGTTCCCGGAAATTTAGTGTCTGTCAGAAAAGAGGACTATACTCATCACGACCCACGTTGGGGAGGTGGCGAAAAAGATGACGGCAGCGATGCTTTTCAACGTTATGAGAATGGAGGTGCTTCACTCAACTGGTCTTACTTTACACTTAAAGCCTTTAAGAAAGCAGGGCTCAATGAACAGTTGAAAAAAATTACAGATGGAATTCTTAAAGGGATTGACAGAGGGGAATTTCAGGGATATTGCACTCAGGGAAGTATGACAAAAGACTGGAAAACGTGGAGTGGTGATTGCTGGGGATATGAAGGATTTCTTTGCGATGGGTATCTTGTTCTTCTGGCTTTGAATCCGGAGGATAACTAAGTTATAACAGAAAGGGATTATTAGGTTTTTTATTTGCTGGTGAATCCTTCTGAATTATTCAATCTTACAAAACCATATCCCTTCTTCCTGAGCTCCGGAATTATTTTTTTCATTGCCTCAAAAGTATTCCGTTCAGGGTGATTAAAGTGCATCATCACTATCGCTCCCGGGCTGATTTTTTTCAGCACATTTTGTTCAATAACATTATCAGATGCTGACGATATTGCATCACCGGATAGTATTCTGAAGCTAACTGGGGTAATATTCAGTTCTTTCACCATGGAAGCACTTGCTTCATCCATAAAAGCTGTGGCTGACCTGTAGAATTTGGGATAGATATGGGTTAAAGCCTTTATTTTGAGAGCGTTTGCCTCCACTTCGTCAAAAGCTTCTTCAATGTTTGAGGTACCATGAATTCCGTATATAATCTTTCCGTCGATTGAACATGGTTTGTGATTCAGTCCATGATTCTCAATTTCAAAGAGNGTATCTTTACTCAGCTTCATGAAAGTACCGAAGTTTGCATCAATCCATTTTCCGCTGACAAAAAGAGTAGCGGGAACCTTCTGCTGGTGAAGGAAATCAATGAGTTCCTTATCATATCCGTTTCCATTTTTACCACCACATGCATCAAATGTGAGAACAACATATTTACGCCGGGTTTTTATCTCTACCATCACTCCATTAACAGATTCTCCCCATTTACCGGGTTTTATATGAGAAAATCCGGAGACAATCTCTTTCTTTAATCTGACATATGATGTATCACTGTTTAATTTCTTCAGGAATACTCCATTTGCAAAGTCTTTAGGATCCTGGGGAAAACCATTATTGAAAACGATGAGGAGAATATTTAATGTAAGGAGGTATCTCATAAGATTTGAAAAGTCTTTTTACCGCTTTTCAGGCATCATCTTTTACCGTTTATGGAAGGAGAAGATGTTAACTGAACTGACAAGAAGTGCTCCGAGAAAAGCGAAGGAGAATCCGGCAACAAGAGCGCTGATAAANGCTGNCTGTTTACAAACTTCAGCATAGTTCTCAGGTGAGAGGATCATAGATTGATTCATAAGCTTGTTCTCCTTTTAATGATCATTGGTTTGAATAAGTTTAATGTAATCGGTTTTTCCAAATACTTCAAGGGTCTTTTCAAATGACGACTCTTTAACAAATATATAATCTGTATTAAAAGTTGATGTTACAAAAACACTGATGCCATTTTCCTTTAACGGACAGGTTATATCATTGATAATACCCACTAACGAAAAATCAAGAATCCCTTCAACCATAAATCCCTTCCATCCGTCTGAGTACCTTGCAGACGGAATGGTAGTTTTTTTATTGACTATTATTGATATTTCATCTTTTGTTCTGGTGACAGAAAAGAAATCATGTAAAAATATTTCAGAAGGAATTTCCTGCTTGCTGTCTAACTGAATTATTGAGAAATTCCCTTTTAAAGTAACCAGGTTAATCATTTCTTTCTGCAAATTACGATTTTAAGTTTTGTTGGTTCCGCACCTTCCATGAATTTTGTAGGTTCATCAATATCACTGCNATTTTCCAGTCCGAATTCAGCAAATTCTTTTGTAACAGATTCATCATCATAAAAGAAAACCTTCAACCCTTTTGAAATCTCAAATCTGTCCTTACTCAGATATCTGCCGGTACCATACAGGTTCATATGACTTGAAGTAATGGCAAATACCATTAATCCTCCTTTATTCAATTGATTATAACAGGATTTAAGGAAGGCCCGTCGTTCATATTTATTCAATAAATGTATCAACGCATAGCAAAAGATACCATCAAATTGCTGTTTATCAAATGGCATTGAAGTAACTGATCCATGATGAATAATGCAATTCAGTCCATATGATTTTGCAAGTTTGATGGCTGATCCTGATATCTCAATGCCTGTAATGCTAAATCCGGATTCTAAAAATATTTTAGCATTTCTTCCATAGCCAAACCCTGGAATAAGAATTTTTTTAATACCATTTGACTGGAACAGATCCAAAGCAATGAATGCAGAATCGGAAGGTTCAAATTTCCACATAGCACCTTCATTCTTAAACCTCGATTCCCAATAGTCTGTCATACGGTTATAATGGAGATTTTTTATTCAGATCAATATTGCAGGTCATGCAATTCTCGCGGTGAACACTTATAACAGAGCCACAGTTCGGACAACTTCTCCTTTCGGATTCGAATACCAGAAACTTAATTAAACCTTCTTCTTTAATTTTCAAAAGGTTGTCAATAAAGCTGGTATAGTATTTAGTTTTGTATCTCTTGTCAAGTTGTTTGAGCCTCCGACAGGGGAATTCTATACATTCGTAACAGAACTTAGAGATCGTTTTTTCAAGCAGGGTGCAGTTTTTAATAATGCACATTACCCTTGTTTTTGGTTTCCATGGGTTATCTGCCCTGCAGCCATAGCACTTGTTTCTTTCTCTCAGGAATGCAACGCAAGTGCCGCAATTCATCCCGCATGGAGCAATCAGGGATTTATCAAATATTATGGAAGCACTCATTGTAAATCAGGGTTTGATAATCATCAGTTCATTGATTTCTGAGAGGTGTAATTTCAGATGTCTTAAGAAATCAATGATCATTGACTTTAGGGAGATTAATCTGTCAGGTCCGGCAATCCATTCATTATCCAGTTTGCTGTCATCAACATTTCCGATCACATGGCAGTAATGCAGGAGAGAATATTTCCACAACTGAACTAAAATGTTCCATTCCTCATTCTGATAATCCTGTATAGCAATCCACCTGTCATTGTTCCCGAGCGATGCATAGTTGGGGAAAATTAACGGACCGGGTTGATTCTGCAAATGAACAATCCTGTGAATGTTATTGGAGGATGAATCGATGAGGTGTCCAAGGATCTGTTTGATAGTCCGGTTCTGCTTATTCCTGTGCTGACTGATTATTTCATCAGACAGATCAGTCAATAAAGGTTCCCATTCTTTTACCAGTGATATGATCTCTTTGGTTATTGCGGCTGCTTCTTTCATTGATCTATAAATTCAGTTATTCAATCGGTAATATGGTAAGTAAATTGTTGGTTCAAATCCCAGTTTCCCTGCAAGTACAAATGATCCGGTATTTTCAAACCGGCACGACCAGACAGGTTCAAAACCATTGTCGATGCAGTAATCTATTAATGCGGAACAGGTATATTCTGCAAACCCTTTTCCCCTGCAGGAGCTTATAGTTTCTATTCCTAACTCCAGCTGATGGTCATGAATAAAAGCTGAAAATGCAGTTGAGGCAACCTGATTATCATATATCAGACTGAAGCCAATTCCATCGCCGGTAAATTGTTCAGCGTTGTTCCAGAAAGATTTTGGCACCACAGTGCCATTCATGTCTTCAAACAACTCTTTATCGGTACGGATAATTCTATAGTTTTTATTTATNTTTTTATTTCTGAAATCAAGATATTTTTCCTTATTGAACCTGAAATTTACTCTTGTGTTTTCTTCAATCTTCCTGTTCTCTGAGTTACCCTGATTATCCTTGAATTTTACGATATTGTCACCTAGTAAAGCGGAAATTTTCTTATTCCATTCTTTGGGATAAGCCTGCAGCCATTCATGTNTATTCCGGATTTTAAAAGTGTTAAGGAAATAATCAATAAGTTGCCTGTTAAAATCAGCGTTATCTGAATTCCCGAAAAGCAGAGACATACCATAGGGATGAACTATATAAAATGTTCCGGGTGTTTCAGTATTATCTACATATATTGAACCATTCACTTTCTTCTCCACGACAGATCGGGCAAACAAGTGATTAACAGCCACTTTACTAAGCGGTTTTATCACTTTGTCGTAATTTGATTTATCTAATAATTTCAATACTTAGACAGCTATGGTTTTATGATAAGCATGAATTGTTTATTCTGTTCCAGTCATTCGACTATCTGTTAATTGCAACACCAACAAACGAATCTGCGGTGCCATAATACAAAAACCATTTATTCTGAAAGAATACTAATCCTTCAGCAAATGTAGTTCCGGCACTGTACTGACCAGTAACTTCGTGTGGCAATGTGGGTTTTAAAAAGCAGGTATCTGAGCGACTGATAAGTTTTCCCGGNTTATTTACATCAAATATTATTTTACCTACAGAATACATTCCTTTCGGCAATTTGGGATCAGCATCTTCATTATCAGCATTTTTCCCGTTATAGATTAGCATTATTCCCTCATTTGTTATTAATGCCGGCGGGCCGCTTTCGGCTAATCCGCTATCGAATTTCCCCTTACGGGGACCTGCAACATATTTTAGTTCACCTTTCTCATCGACCGAGGGATTCCAGTCACTCAGATTGTCTGACCATGCCAGGTTAATATTAAGATCGCCCCAATACATCCAGTATTTACCATTGATTTTTGAAGCTATCTGTTTCCCGTTAACCATTCTTGTTATAANNGCTCCTGATTTTGACCACAGATTCATGAATTTTCCGTCATAAGCCTGAGCAAATGCAGGACCTTTCTTTTCCCAGTGAAGCAGGTCTTTTGAGAAAGCCACGGATAACCTGCAAACGTCATAGTTCCAGCTTGAATAACAAACGACATATGTGCTGTCTTCTGTTTCAACAATGCGTGGATCTTCGCAGCCACCAAAATATTCATATTTAAGAAAATTGTCCGAGTCAGGATACAGTACAGGTTCTTTGAACTTGTCAAAATGTATCCCATCTGTACTTACTGCAAGACCAATACGTGATGTTCTGCCGCCTAATGTAGCAGCAGGATTATCTTCACACCGGTATAGCAGGTATACTTTATTGTCTTTAAGAATTGCCGCCGGATTAAATACATCAGCCTTCTGCCATTTGACAGGTTGTTTCCGTACCGGGCAGATAAAAGTAAATGAAGAGTCAGCTTTAAGAACTGGATTCTCCTGAGGCTTATAGAAATTATCAAAATCCGATAGCTTTGGGAGATTTGAGTTATTGCATGATAACAGAAACAAAAAAAATGATAAATAAAGTAACCTTTTCATAATAATGTAATTAAGTATAATTTCAGAATGCATTCTGTAGCCAGAGGTTGAGATTAATATATTAACTTTTGTGTCAGCAAAATGCAAAATAAATACCTTGTTCTCCAATAATTGTATTTTTTATTGGTTTATACAAATGTAGGAAATCCTGTTAATATGAATGTCGAAGGTCGAAGAGATGGGCTTAATGATTTTTTCCCTGATAATTTTTTAACCGGGATCTTTGCTTGTATATATCCTTGCTTCAAATAGTCTGTCAGACAAATCAGTTATCAGCCCGAAAAGTTAATTCTTTAATATATTTTATTATAAGATCAGGGTGGTCTCTGTGGATATAGTGGCTGCCAGTTAGCTCTATCTGTCTTGCATTTTTCAAATGAATCAGCTGTTCTTTTTGATAGTTGTACCATTTTGAGTCTGATGCAGATATCAATATTACAGGCAGATCTTCGGAAATATTCAGGTTTTTCATATACACCATATTTGGTATAAACTGAAACCATTCTTTCCGATATTTTGGTTTGAACCTGGTATTATACCATTCGGTACCTCCTTTAATGTACTTGTTCAGATCTCTTTTTGACATTTTTCCCCAGTATGCTTCAGGGGCAGGATCGAGTAACAGAAGTCCTTTAACAACATCAGGATACTGACTTGAGAAATACCGGGTAATATAACCCCCCAGTGAATGTCCTACAAGAACATATGGGGGTTTTATATTCTCCTGATTCAAAATATTTTTAAGTTCAAGTACCATGTTTGGGATTGTCCTTTTTTGTTGTGATGTATCAGATTTTCCTATATCTGCCCTGTCGTATAAAAAGACACGGGCAAACAAAGAAACAGTATCCGGGATTGATCCCCATGCCTCAAGGCTATCGGACATTCCGTTTTCAAATATTACTGTTACATCTCCCGTTCCGGATTCTTTGACGCGGAATTTTTGCCCGTCAATATTGACATACTTCTCCTGTGCATTCAGGAATAAGCCAAAAGATAAAAACATAAGTATTAAAATCACTTTCATAATTCTTTTATTTTGCCCGGGGAAATTAGATCAGGCCCGATCCTGTGTTGCGTAACTATCGAACAGAGCAAAGGAATTATCTGGAACTTTTACACCGATAGAGAACTTTTATATCTGTTACCTCAGAGGAAAAAGTTCCAAAATTTGTATAGGTTTTAACCAGTGTTCCGCTGCAATCCATCAGGTTAGCTATAAATACGCCATCGCAAAGGTCATCAGTATTGGCAACATAAAAGACTGTTTGTTTCAGGTATGTGGCCTGAATAATCGACGTCTCACAGAAGCAATTTGTCAAAGAACCTTTTAGTTCCTTAAGCCAGGCAATATCATCAAGTGGATTTTTGCAGTTACAGGTATTATCGGATTTTTCACAGCTTAAAATCAGAAGAAGAAATGCAAAAATAATGNTGATCTTTTTCATTGTTCAGGTTTGATTTACAGGTTATCAGGAAGAATCATATCATCAGAAACAGGATCTGANATTATTACTAAATTGATCGTTTTGCCGGCAACAGGTATTTGAATTCTATATCCTTAGTATTTATATTCGCAACGATTATTTGTATTGTTGCAGAGGCAGAACCAAAACATTCCTGGCAGGATTGCTGAATGAATCCTATCCCGGGTGCAAGCCAGACTTCACTTCCAAAATCAACCAGTCTGTCGTTGTGAAACCTGAACTCTAAACAACTGTCAATCTGATTTCCCCCAATAGTTACGATAGCATTCCTGTTTACTAAGGTCACATATCCGGCTCCATAGGTCCATGTATCATTTGTCTCGGCGGCAAGATCGAATTTCATCTCTTCTTTTCCGTGAGCTGAAAGTTCTCTTACATAGATCTTGTTATCTTGTTTTCTATAAAATGAAGAAGAACCATAATCATTATTAATCTCATAATACTCCTTGCCATTTATGAGCTGAGTTTCTTTTACAAGATATTTGCCAGATAGTTCAAATTCCCAGTAGTTTCCAACACTTAACGGTAAGTAATCAGAGGTTACCTCAATTTTTGAAGTGTGATCCTTCTGGCATGAAACAATTATCAGCAACAGAAAGAAAAGTGTAACAATTATCGTCCTGGCTTTCATAGGTAGGTTTCGATCACTGAAACAAATATTATACCAATTTCCCCCCGGCACAGTTAATTAAAACAAATCTTTAAATTTATTTTCATTTCTCTGAGGAATCTGATTTTTACACTCCATCATTTTGGAATGTTTCAGAAATATTGAATATACTCTAAAGATTATTTTACTCCAGGACCATTTAACCACACCATGATCTTCTTCAGATGTTCAGGGTTATCTGTTTTTAGATGGTATTCTTTTATGAAGCTTTTTAGCTGACTACTTTTCTCCGGAAAAATTTTAAGAAATTGTTTTGCACTGGCAAAACTGAACCAGTTACTCTCTTTCCTTATCCAATAAACGGATGAGTTCTCAACTATATAATCGGGTAACAAAGGCAGATTATACTTTTTTTCTCTCAGATTCATACTGGATAAAGTCTCTGTTGCAGAGACTTCTGAAGTTCCACCATATCCGGCAGCTTTACCCCGATGGAGCAATTTTCCTGTATGCTGAACATACAAAGATACAGGTCCTGAAAGCAGAACTTCATACCATGTCTCTCCAACCGGGATGAATAAATGGTTGTTCAGGTTGATTGTATCGACCATCAGAGGATTAAGAAGAACGTAGTATTCATCATCCTCTAAAAAGACCATTTTCCCGGTAACAGTATTAAAGTTCATAAGAGATGTATTTACAACTGTACTCTTCATTTTTACCTTGCTCATACTGAAATCGGCAAAAAGGTACTGCGGGGTCGATTTTTCACCAGTTACCTGACTGTAAAGAGATCTCCGGATACCTAATGAAAGTATCATCAGGATGATTAAAAAATAAAATATGTTTCTATGTGTTTTCATATATGTAAATAAAAATATAATGAAATAAAAGTCGATAATTCAACTTAGCCCTCTGACATTGCCGGAGATAAGTTATTAGGAACGAATGCAATGTCCTAAGGCTGTCCTAAAAACCAGGAGATATGGGTACATTCGGAGCATACAAAGCAGGTAGCTGTCCTGTTTGCCCAGTCGAGATTGAAAAAGGTTGCAACTGAAGTGTTCAGTTGTGCTCCTCTTGTCCAGAAAAACATATTGTTGCAAACCGGACATCTCAGGTCATGTCCTTTTATAGCAATAGTCTGGGGTTCTGATTTTTTAAATAATTTCATGATTCAGTATTTTTGTTTGAATTAGGCAGATCAGGATAATTCTTATTCTCATTCCTGATAGAAAGCACCATTGAAAGGATATTTAATACACTGACTATAATAATTAACAGTGAGGCAAGATTGGGTCGTGAAATCAAATCTTCATAGTCAGCAATCAGTAATGATCCTATTATCAAAACGATGGAGATTATGATTATGGACAAACGAACTTTTCTCATTTCATTAAATATTATAGGATAAAAATACCGTGGAAAGAATTTATGAGAAGGTTGTAAATAGAAGTCCCATTAGCTTTGTAACCATGTTAAACATTTGAATCCTTTATCTCAGTCTTCAAACCTTCTTACAACATTTATTTCCTTAACCTTTGATAATCCTATGAAATAGTCATATATATCCTTCTTCTGCAAAACCTCCAGATTATCCAGGGTGAACTTCAACTTTTTCTTTCCTTTACGTACTATTACTATAGCCACTTTCCTTAAATAAATACTCTCTATATTATTATAAGGCACCACCTTCCTCAGGATTTTTCCTTGCCATTTTATCAATATGGAATCATCATTGATATTGATTATTATCTTATCAATTGCAGATAAAAATAATATAAATATAGCCCCCGCAACAACCATGCATATTGAATAAATCAGATTAAAAGCATTTAATTTATCAAGATGCCCGAGGAACCATAGCACACCATTAATTATAAGTAGAATGCTTAAAGCTATCCTTATTGTTCTTATAGTTTTTATTTCTATTTCCATTTTGGTCTGAATGACAACTTCAACGTCAAAGGCCCGTCAGTCCCAGGTGCATTTTACAGTTAATGATCTGAAATTCAAATTTGTACAATGCATATGCCCGACTTGCTTTACCATAATTCATATTAAAGTTAATCAAATCATTCGAATTGACCCAAAATCAGACTATACATGTTTCTCATCGAATTGTTTAACATATCCTGTTATAATCAGATACTGGGCAATAATATAAGTTGACATTATCACCACCCCTGAGGATTCAAACCGGTGACCAAATTTATTCACAGCAATTGATGAGTCAGATATTACAAACAAAATGGCTCCACCCAGGACCATGTAGTAACTTAAGGTGTTGACTTTATCAATCCTGTTAATTGCTGCTGAAAGCATTGTAAGTATGACTATTGCATACAGGATCACAGGAATCTTCATATCTCCCAAACCGGCATATAAATAGTTCACCAGAAGAGCTCCAAAGAGCAATACAGGTATCAGGAGCCATACCCGGTATTTCAGGATACTGTTTTTCCCTGGTGTTTTAAGAAAAACAGTCAGATACATTACATGAGCAAGCAGGAAACTGACCAGTCCGGGGATAAAAAGTGAACCATTTCTTTGGGAGAATTCCAGGATCACATCGCCGGCCCATGAAAAGAANAGACCGGCAAGCATCATCCTGAACANAAGGTGCGTAAATGGTTTCAGGTTTACCACAAAGAGTATCATCAGTACCGGGATGATCAGCGCCTTGGCCACCAGCCCGGGATAAAAGGAAGCCTTATCCTCGAGCAGGATGCATAGAATTCCTGTCATAAAATAGACAATGGATAATATTTTTGTCCTTGTGTTCATGTTCCTCAGTTTATTAATATTGCTTCTTAAAATTAATAAAAAATTTGCGGATTGCGGAATTCGGATTACTGATTGCAGAATCACAAAGAAAACTTCGAACCGAACTGAATCGAAAAATGAACTCTTCGAAACTAAATCCAATACCAAAAATCCGCAACCGGGCTCCCGCAATGCGGGGTACACGACGGTGAGCCCGGCGAAGCCAATCCGCAATCAAATTTTGAAATCCGGTTATCCGTTCTTAATAGTTTATCGGTATCTTTCGGAGGATAATTTATATATTTTAAAACACTAAAATGACAACCATATGAAGAAATATGCTCTTCTTCCATTTTGCCTTCTGTTTCTTATTGCATGTACTCAGCAAAAGCAGCATGTAAAAGGTGATTCTTCTCCTTTAAATAAATTCAAAGTTGAGGGAAAAGAGGTGATTGTTTATACAACAGCCGACAGCACAGATCTTCGATTATCAGTAACTGATAAACTGAAATTTAAAGCACTTATTCAGCCTAAGGAGACTCAGATCTGTGTATTTGTAGATCCCGATAAAACTTTTCAGACATTTATGGGAATAGGAGGTGCACTGACTGATGCGTCCGCCGAGACTTTTGCCCGACTTCCGGCAGATAAGCAGCAGGAATTTCTTCAGGCATATTTTGATGCAGATAAGGGAATTGGATATACACTTGCCAGGACAAATATTCATAGTTGCGATTTTTCGAGCGGAAGTTATACCTATATCACGGAGGGAGACAAGGAATTGAAAACATTCAGTATCGATCATGATCTTAAATTTAAGATACCTTTTATAAAGAAAGCTATAGCAGCTGCAGGTGGCAAGCTTACACTTTTTGCCAGTCCATGGAGTCCTCCTGCATTTATGAAAACCAACAATGATATTCTTCATGGTGGCAGTCTAAACCCTGAGTATTACCAGCCGTGGGCTAAATACTATACAAAATTTATAAAAGCATATGAGAAAGAGGGAATCCCGGTATGGGGAATATCGGTTCAGAATGAGCCTATGGCAACGCAAACCTGGGAATCATGCATTTATACTGCCGATGAAGAGAGGGATTTCCTGAAAAACTTCCTTGGACCCACCATGGAAAAGGAAGGACTGGGAGATAAAAAAATAATTGTCTGGGATCATAACCGTGACCTTATGTATCAGCGGGCAAGTGTTATTTTCAACGATCCTGAAGCTGCGAAGTATGCATGGGGAATGGGATTTCACTGGTATGAAGACTGGAGCGGAGGAGATCAGATGTACGGGAATGTAGGACTCGTACATGAAACGTGGCCTGATAAAAATCTGATGTTTACGGAAGGTTGTACGGAAAGCTTTGATGCAAAACGTTATAATTACTGGGGGCATGGTGAAGATTATGCAAGGTCGATGATAAATGATTTCAATAATGGAACTGTAGGCTGGACTGACTGGAATGTACTTCTGGATGAGACAGGTGGACCAAATCATGTCGGGAACTTCTGTTTTGCTCCGGTTCATGCCGATACAAAAACAGGACAACTCATTTATGTAAATTCATATTATTATATCGGCCATTTCTCAAAATTCATTCGTCCGGGAGCGAAACGGATTATAAGTGCAGCCAGCAGGAGTCAGTTACTCACAACTGCATTCATTAATGAAGATGGGAAAGTGGTTGTTGTGGTAATGAATCAGTCAAACAAAAAGTTAAACTATAATTTGTGTATCGGGCCCAATGCAGCAGAGGTAACAAGTCTTCCGCATTCAATACAGACACTAATACTATAATAAACCTTAAAGAGGTAATATAAGGATTATTAAACAAGGAGTAAACCGGAGGTTAGATTACCACGCCTGATTTGATATGTGTCTGAATATCAAGTATTTATAAAATATTGATATTCAATTATATACGAAGCTTTCTATTTCAGCTCTTTAATTCCCATATTATAAAGTGTAAACCCATAGATATCAGCATACTGTTCGATAGTCTTGCTTACCGGTGTTCCTGCTCCATGACCGGCTTTGGTTTCAATCCTGATCAGGACCGGATTACTTCCTGCCTGTTTAGCCTGAAGTTCTGCTGCAAATTTGAATGAATGAGCTGGAACCACCCTGTCATCGTGATCTCCTGTTGTTACAAGTGTGGCAGGATATTTTACACCTTCCTTTATGTTCTGAACAGGTGAGTATTTATAGATGTATTCAAACATTTCCTTACTCTCTTCAGATGTTCCGAAATCATAGGCCCATCCGGCACCTGCAGTAAATTTGTGATACCTCAGCATATCCATAACACCGACTGCAGGGAGGGCCACTTTCATCAGGTCAGGTCGCTGGGTCATTACAGCTCCGACAAGCAAACCACCGTTTGAGCCTCCTCTTATTGCAAGAAAGTCAGATGATGTATACTTTTTCGCAATCAGATATTCTCCCGCAGCAATGAAATCATCAAATACATTCTGTTTATTCATTTTTGTACCAGCCAGATGCCATTTTTCGCCATATTCACCTCCACCTCTTATATTGGCTACTGCATAAACACCACCCATTTCGAGCCACAGAGCTGTTGGTATGCTGAACGCTGGTGTTATACTGACGCTAAATCCTCCGTAACCATATAAAATAGTTGGATTCTTTCCGTTCAGAACGGTTCCTTTTTTATATGTTATTATCATGGGTACCCTTGCTGAATCTTTTGATTTATAAAATACCTGGACCGACTCATAATTGTCTCCATTAAAGGCTGTTGAAGGTTTCTTGAAAATCTGAGAGCTGCCGGAAACAGGATCGAATTTATATATGGTTGATGGTGTAACATAATTTGTAAAAGTGAAGTACAATTCTTTATCTTCCTTTTTAGCATTAAATCCGGCGGAAGCTCCAATTCCCGGCAGTGTAACCTCCCTTACCAGTGCCCCGGTTTTGTCGTACTGTTTTACTTTAGAAATAGCGTCAATCAGATAATGAGCAAAGAAAAATCCTGATCCTGTTGCAGGTTCGAGAACGTTCTCGGTTTCAGCTATGAAATCCTTCCAGTTTTCAACACCGGGTTTTTCAGCATCAACAGTAATTATTTTTTTGTCAGGTGCTTTATAATTTGTAAAAATAAAAAGTTTTGATCCCTCATTATCAATTACATAATTATCATTTTCTGTATTACCGACAATAGTTATGAATTTGCTGCCCGGCTTCTTAAGATCCATAATATACAATTCATTACCTGTAGTGGATATAGCTGCTGTCACAACAAGGTATCTTCCATCTTCAGTTACGCTGCCACCAACATATCTTCTTATGATGTCAGCTCCGAAAACAACCTTATCATCTGATTGTTTTGTACCAAGTGCATGATAATAAAGTTTATGATGATCAGTCATCGCCGAGAGCTCACTTCCTTTCGGTTTATCATAACTTGAATAATAAAACCCCTCATTTCCCTTCCACGAAAGACCGCTGAACTTAATATCGATCAATGTATCACCGATTATAGATTTTGTTAAGGCATCCATTACNATTACTTTACGCCAGTCTGACCCGCCTTCTGATACCGAATATGCAACTTTNCTGCCGTCTTTTGAAAACTCCATTTCCCCCAGGGANGTTGTTCCGTCTGCGGAAAATGAATTCGGATCGAGGAAGAGTTCAGGTTCCCCATTTTCTTTCTGACGATAAAATACAAACTGGTTTTGCAAACCGTTGTTTTTGGAAAAATAGGTATAATCACCTTCCTTAAATGGGGCTGTGAATTTTTCATAGTTCCACATTTTCTCCAGACGGGACTTTATTTCGGATCTGTATGGTATCGTTTCAAGATATCCGAATGTGACTTTATTTTCTTTATTAACCCATGCTGCAGTTTCTTCAGATTTATCATCTTCGAGCCAGCGATAGGGATCAGGAACATTTGTTCCAAAANANNTATCAACTACATCACCCTTTCTGGTTACNGGGTATTCTGTTTTCTTTTTCATTGGCCCGTTGCATGAAATAAGGATAAGCATTACGATTGTTGCTAAAGTGATAGGTTTCATAGCTTTTCAGGTTTAATAATTGAATCAGACATATTTATTGCAGAAAAAGTCAGAATCAAAAGTAATTAATTGGTTGATTTTATCAAAATTGAATTGGCAGATTGCTTGTCTCAACCAATATCCAGTAATCAGTATCTGAGCAGAAGATTTTTGATTATTGGTTTCGGACAGTAATTCTCCCTGGCAATTCTTCATTCCGCAATCCTCAATAATCGCACCTCACTATATACCAAATCAAACCTTAACGCGTTTCATCAGATAATGAAGCTAACCCGATTCGTTTATTTTGATTTATTAATTAAATTTGCAACTCAAATATTAAAAAATTAAGTTATGAGAAAGTTATTTTTAACATTAATACTGGCTGTAAGTATTATAACACTGGTTTCTGCACAGGAGTATAAAACCGGGATAGGACTTAGGGGAGGATTCTCTCAGGGTCTGACCTTTAAACATTTTGTTAGTGAGAAAGCCGCGTTTGAAGGCCTGTTATCAACCAGATGGCAGGGTTTTGATATTACCGGGTTGTATGAAATTCATGGACAGGCTTTTGAAGTGGAACATCTGAACTGGTATTATGGCGGCGGAGCTCATATTGGTTTCTGGAACGGAAATAATGTAAAATGGGGTACACCGGGAACATCTTATACTGTTATAGGCATTGATGGTATCCTGGGGATTGAATATAGCTTCAGTGAAGCTCCGATAAATATCGGAATTGACTGGAAACCTGCAATTAACCTTATCGGTTACACAGGATTCTGGGGAGATGGCGGAGCACTCTCAATCAGGTATGTTTTCTAGAAATATAATTTAGAAACATTTAAGAAAGGGATGTCACTGACACCCCTTTCTTATTTCTGTAAAATTGTTTTGTAAAACAGGATTGATAATTCTACTGTATTTTTTACCTTTAGATTGAATTCCTTAACTGAACCTAAAAGTAAACAATATGAAAAAAACAGTTTTATTTATCCTGATCATTCTGTTTATCCCATTTACCCTGTCTGCCCAGACAAAGTTCAACGGGCTGGATATGAATATAGGTAATCTATACAGACTTTCCGATGCAAAAACGCGTTCGATAAGTCCTGAGAACTTCA
>JGI20214J51088_10000258_pt1 | contig 38576 bp, 22 predicted proteins | sample WetSurMetagenome_FD_51088 | JGI IMG/M metagenome (IMG submission 51088) | reverse complement strand
ACCCATTGCCGTCCGCGGCCGCCGGCGGCGGCGCGGTATTCCTCGTCGTCGATAAGCTTGACGAGCGCGTCGTACAGGGTCTCCCTGTTCGCCAGGACAAAGGGGTGGCGGGGCAGGAACTTCTCGTAGTCCGGCGTGAACTCGGTGACGGTGGGGATGTTCATGGCGAGGGTCTCGAGGGAATTCACGCCGTAGCCCGTGCCGCCGAAGTTGCCTATCTGCTCGATTGCGATGTGGGACTTCATCTTTTCGGCCATCACGGTTTTATGGGGCGCGCCGGTGACGATTGCGTATTCTATGCCGCGCTCCCGCGCCAGCCGCGCGAGCACCGGCTCTATGAGGTGGGTGCCCTTTGCCGCCGGGTTGGACGGCGCGTGGACGATGCGAAGCTTCTTTCCGGGGGCCGCCCTATCCGGCAGGTGCGAGCAATCGTACGGAATGGCAAGGTACTTGAGCCTCGGGTGCAGGGCGAGGAGATCGAACTCGCTCGTGAGGTTGAGGGAGCTTGCCTCGTCCACGGCCTTCACCACGCCCCTGCCGCGAAGGTCGGGACCGTGGTAATGGCACACGATGGGCTTGCCGGCGGCGAAAAGCTTCCTCACCCAGCGCGAGTCGCGGAAAAAGTCGATGCCGCCGTGGAAATGATAGATGTCGAAACCGTACAGGTCGTATCGCCTTGCGAGCCGGGAAAACTCCGGGGCCCGCCATTCGTCGCGCAGGGCAAGCCACGCCGCCTCGGCAAGGTTGGCCGGTTTGAACTCGTGGAGCACGCCGCGAGAGGCCTCTTGCGCGATGTCGATCTCCGCTTGCGTCTCGCGCCTTCGCCGGACGGCGTGCAGCCAGCGCGGATCGAACGGTTTTTTTCCAAGGCAGATATCCTCGGGAATGTTGCCCCGGTGCCGGTACAGGGTGAGAAGGCGGCCGTGGTGGCCCATGGCCTCATAGACTTTGCAGAAGGTTAACGGGACGTTGACGGTGTTGAAGTGGGAAAAGTGGAGGCTTCTCACGCGCGCGTCCCTCCCATCGCCTCTTCCATGAAATCGAGATACGCCTTTTTCTCTTTTTCCCAGCAAAATTGTTCGGCGGCCGCGAGGCAGTTTTTCTTGTACGCCGAAAGATTGGGGAACGCCGCGAGAAATTCGGCGAGCGCGGCGCGGATATCATCCACGCTCGACGGCGAGACCACCCAGCCCACCTTCCACTGCCGAACCACCCGCGAGATTTCCGGGCCGTCGCTGGCGATCACCGGAATCCCGGCATTGATGTAATCGAACAGCTTGCTGGGGAGCGTGATGGTCATGTTGAGACCCCGGGTCTCGTGGATCACCTGTCCCAGATCGGCGTCCTTGAGGTAGTAAACGAACTCGTCGCTTTTCACCGGATCGAGAAAATGTACCCGTTCCGTCATCCCGAGCCGCGCGACCTCGGCCGAAAGCGTTTCCCGGTATTCGCCCCCGCCCACGAGCGCGAAAGAAAGCCCGGCAAGCGGCGCCATGGCGCGCACAAGGGGAAGGAGTCCGCGGTTCTCCGCGATTTCACCTTTGTAAATAACCAGCGGCGCGTCGGGCCCCAGGCCAAGCCGCCTTCTCAACCGGCCGTCGGGCGGCGCCGCGTATTCGCTCCTGTTCGGTACGTTCAAAACGACGGCGGTCCGCGACAGCCCGAAGTCCCTTCGCAGCAGCGCCTCGGTGGCGGCGCACACCGCGGCGGCGTTGCGCGCGCGGGCTATGCCGATTTTCTCAATCGCAAGCCACACGCGACGCATTACGGGCTTGCCCGCGAGCTGGTCGACGCCCTGGAAATACTCGAGCGAGAAATAGTTGTAACGACTTCGGTTGAGGGCGGCCGCGATCCTCGCGGGCACGAGCGCGGGCGGGTCAACCGCCTCGTACAAACGGGCCTTGAGCCGAAGCAGCACGAACACAAGGGAAAAGAAGTAACGGATGAAAAAGAATTTTCCCCGAATCGATTTCGCCGGAATGGTTATCGGAAAGACGTCGATGCCCGGCCAGTCGGGATCACCCTCGCCGCGCGCGCCTTCCCACGAGACGAGCGCGACCCGGTATCCTCTTTCGGCGAGCGCCTGCGCCTGCCGGTGGAAAAACGGGTAGAACCGGGCGTCGGCAAGGTGGACGATACAGACGTCGTACAGGGTTTTCGGTATCGGCTTCGAAACGATCATGAGGTCACATCCGCGGCAGAACGTTGCGGTACACTTTTTCAATCCCCTCGAAATGCCTTTCCAGGCCGAACGTTTTGAGCACGTGCGCCCGGGCGGCTGCCCCGAGTTTTTTCCGGAGCGCTTCGTCCGCGGCCAGCAGAAGGACTTTGTCCGCCGCGGCTTCGGCGTCGTACTGCCGTATGAGGAACCCGTGCTCGCCGTTTACAAAGCACTCCCCGATGCCTCCCGAGTCGAAGGCGACCACTGGGAGTTCCATGGACATGGCCTCGAGTATGACCCCGCCCAGGCCTTCCTGGTAATGCGGAAGGTGTACCAGCGCGAGGGCGTGCGACAGCAGCGCGGGAATCTCCTCGTGCGGCATTCCCCCCGTTATGGTAACAGCGTTGAAAAGGCCATGCTCATTAATCAGGTTCATCACGGCGTCGAAATAAGGCCCGTGGCCCGGCTCCCCGCCGCCCACGATCACGTACTGCATGCGGCCCGGCGCGCGTCTTTCGCACGCGGCCGCCATGCGGATGAAATACTCGTGGCCCTTGACGCGATGGAATTTTCCTATCGCAAGCACGGCGCGCTTGCCGGACGCGAGGGCGCGGGGCCGGGGGCGGGGCGGAACCGGATCGAAGACCGCCGGATCCGGGCCCGGATCGTACACCACCGCGGCGCGGGCCGGAGGGACGCCGCTTGCGCGCAGCACGGCCTTTGAGATGCACACCACGGCGCGGGTGAACAGCGCGGTCCACAGGCGAAACGCCGCCTTTCCCGCGCCGGTCTCCACTTCCCGCCGCGCGTGGGCCACGACGCGGGCGCCGGAAAGCGCCGCGCACGGATAGAACGGCGTGTCGATGATGTCGGAAAAATGGACAAGCGCGAACCGTTTGTTCTTCATGAACCGGTACGCCCGGGCGAGCGCGAGGGGCAGGCCGAACAGGAAGCCAAAGAACGCCGCGCCCCGCCTGGGCGAGCGCACGCGGGCGAACGGAAGAATGGAGACCGAAACGCCGGCGGAAGCGAGCCGGTCGGCGAGTTCGCCGGGCGAAGGCACCACCGCGTGCACCTCGTAGCGCGAATCCCGCGCGAAACGCGAGGCAAGCGCGTGGGTGCATATCGGCATGCCCGTGTCGAAGGATGCGACCGACGAGAAGAAGCATATCCTCGTTTTGGAAAGTGCTCCGTCTGGGTTGCGTGTGCCGGTTTCGATTTCGGGCATCAGGGTTCTCTCCACGGAAAATATACATTTCCGTTCGCGGCACAGGCCCGGCCGCGTCGCGCGCCCGCGGCGGGATAGAAAAAAGGCCGGGCCGTTTCCACGGCCCGGCCCTTGCGGTACGCTTTCGCGTCGCGCACGCCTGCGCTCCTCATCTCCCGAAGCTTATGTCGTTCGATCCGGCTTCATCCGGAAGTTCGGACTGCCGGGAAGCGCCGGTTTCCGGCCGACCCGACGCTTCCGTCACCGCACCGATGGCAGGCTGCGCCGCCGAGGGCTCTTGGTTCTGAGCCGAGCCTGCGGCCGCCTGTTCTTCCGGGGTGAGGATTCTCCTTCGCACGACCATTTTCCTGCCGTGAAACACTTCGTTATTGTCGGGAACCATCTCCACCACCGGCTCCTTGGCCGTAACCGGCTGGACCGGAGCGGGGTTCTGGGGCCGAGGCGCAATCTCTGGCACGTGCGCCGGAGCGGATGCGCCGGGGGCGATTGCCTGGCTTGCGGGCTGGACCTGCGCCTCGTTCCGGGGCACCCTGTCCGCTTCGTGGCCTCTCTCCCTGTCGCGGAAATTACCGCCCTGCGGCCTTCCGTGCCTGTCCCTTCTCCGGAAATCGTCGTCGCGGCCGCGATTGGGCCGTTGGTTGTTCTGGTCGAATCTCCGCTGAGGATTGTTGCTCTGCGGCTGCTCCCCTCCGTCCCGTATCTTTCGGCGGGCATTTTCCTGGTCTCGCTCGGCGTTCTTGAGTTTGAGGTTGATGTCCCGCAGCGAGGTCTCCACCCGGTCTACCGGCTGCGGTTCCGGCCGGGTAATTGGCTTTTGTCTTTGATCCATCGATTGCTTTCTGTTAAAACGGTTTTCGTCGCGTCTTTTTCCAAAGTCACGGGTGTCGTTGTTCGCGGGCGAAACCGCAACGGACGCCGCCGGAGCGGCGGCCGCTTTCCTGCCTGTAACCATGAGAATTATAGACACAATCTGCAAAATAATGATGACTGCCGATGCAACAAGTAACAGCGTTGCTGATTCCATATGAAAAACTCCATGAGGTTTGATTAACGTTTTTTCAAGCGCGTTGATGCGTTCTCGATGCTGCGTGCCTGTTCTTTGAGAACATGATGCCGGACTGCGCGCCTTTGGCGGACGCCGTGTCCTTCCTCACCTCCGACGCGCCGTTCCGCGATCACGCGGGGACGGGCGCCGCCGGGAACAAACACCTCTCACCTTCGAACATTGTGTGCCGTTTGCCTCCTTCCTTTTCCGTTACGTAACGATTGTTTCGCGGCCAATGCGGGGCACCGGTCGGGGACATTCCTTATTAAGAACCAACAAGCGGTCGACCTTCTTGGTCATATACCGGGGATGCTCCGCCGGGGAACAAAAACGAGGAGAAAGAAGAAGTTGCTGAACCGGACGATTCCCGTGCAGGATATTCTGCGGCGGCCCTTCCGTACTCCTTGTCGCGGCCGTTCCAAAAGTAAGATACGTTCCGGCACTTGCGGAAAGCAAGGGATACGAAAAAACCGCCGGCCCTTTACCTCGGCGGATTTATCGCCAGCTTTTCTATCCCGCTCTTCACCACCTTCTGCTGGATTCTGTCCTCCGCCGTCATCTGGTACAAGTAGACGCCCGGCGAAAGCCTGTTGCCGGCGAAATCCGTTCCGTCGAACAATTCCCCCCGCTTGGCGTTCTTGAAGACCCGCACGAGGCGGCCCGACAGGGTAAAAAGCCGTATGGTTACAATCACCCTGTCCGACTCGGTCAGGGTCTCGGTCTTCGACAGATCGTAGTAGAAGCTGCTTGTCTGCCCCATGGTCATGGGGTTCGGATAGGTAAATACATGGTACAGTGCCAGTTCTTCCGGCGTGGTGACATCAAACGCAATCTGCCGTTTCCCTACGTTGCCCAGGAGATCCTGCGCGGTAATGTTCATGGTGTACGATCCCGGGGTCATGGTTCCCGCGTCGAAGGTCCAGGTTGCGGTTCCGCGCCGGTAGTCGCCCTGCCCGAACTGGAACTTGTGGTCGATGTTGGTGCGTGCGATGATGCCGGGAACTTCGAACGACATACCCTCGTCGGGACCCGTTGACACCGCGTCCAACCCGCTGGAATCGAACAGCATGATTTCTATCGTCAAGGGAAGCGGCGCCGTTATCTTGTCGGTGAACCCGGCCCCGCTGCTCGACGCGGCTTCGGCCGACGCCGATGCCCCCTGATACACCGGCCTCACCGATATCGACGGGCCCACGGTATCGGAAATCTTGGTGAGCGCGAATCCGTTAAACACGTAACTTTTGTTGCTCCCCAGCGCCACGCTGGCGCCTATCCAGCCGTACCCGGTGAGCCGGATGCCCGGCGTGTTGAAGGTGACGTTTTTCGGAAGCAGTATGTGCTGCTCAAAAGCCCCGTTCGTCACGGCCGTTTGTCCGGCGAAAATAGGCGTCCCCGGCATCGTGTAGAACACGTTCGCGTTGGTTCCGTTGTCCTTGCGTTGAGTACGATACGGGGGATTGAACAGGCTTATCTGGACCTTTGCGTTCCCGCCGGAACCGAACTGAAGATCGGGCGTACCGTTTCTGTTCAGGAGCGTTCCCCTGATCGTCACTTGCTGGAGAGCCTTGAGCGTATCTTTGAGTACGGCGCCAGTGTTATCGACGATAGAAAAGGAAATCTTGCGCACCGGCCGCAGCAGCGGCAGCGACGGATCCCCGAGAAACGCGTATACCTTCTGGTTGTCGTCCCTGCCGACGGCCTTGGCAAGCGCCAGTGCCTCGCCCATGGACTTTGCCGCCGAATCGGCCGTGGTATCGAAACAAAACCAGAAAAAGTTTTTCGCCAGCCTCTCGTTGTCGTTCGCGTACGCTTCCCGGGTCGCGGAGATCGCGGCAATCATGCCGCTTTTCCGAGCCAGTACGAGGTATTCGGCAAGGCTCCGTTTGGTTCCCGGCAGATCAAACTCGCCCACCGAGCAGGAAAAGGCCAGAAAGAGGGGATACTGGCCGTTGTTCTTCAGGTTTCCCACGTCCTCGGCCAGGAAGATGTGTTCGTCGGCCAGCACGTTTGAGGCGCCGTGGCCGAAGTAATTGACATACGCGACACCGTTGTTTATTCCGTCGATGAGCGCCTGCTTCGCCTCGGGCTTTTCGTGTTGCGCGTTCCAGGGATATTCAAACAGGTAATCTTTCCGTATGTCGGCCGCGGGGCACAGGCCCATGATGAGACTGTCTATGAGTTCGGACGACCGCATGTGCTGTGTACTGAGCGGGTCTCCGTTTACTCCCTGCATGTCGTCGTCGGCGACGAGAAGCACCCGGTCGCGCCAGGCGCCGAAATCCGCGTAGGCGGGATCTTCCATCTGGATTATCTTGTCGACGGCCTGCGACGCGTCCTGCGCGGTTTTGCAGGGAATGCGTCCCAGAAAGCAATCCGGCGTGGCCGTGGTGAGCTCGGGCGTGTCGCCGGGAGACAGGTACACGAAAAAATCCTCCACGCATTTTTCGTTGAATTCCGGCGCCGGGATGAAACTGGTGTCCCTCGTGGCGATGTTCCGGTAATCGTAATGCCCCGCGCCCATCAACACCACGTATTCAAATTTCGATTGGGAAGGAAGGTTGAGCGTGCGATCGCGCACGTATTCGAGACAATTGCGCAGCGCCGACGGATCGGTGTTGCCGCCCGAAAACTGGGCGTAGATGTCGGAAATCGAAATCGCTTTGGGATTCAAAAACGTGCCTATGTTTCGTTTGTGCCGGGCCAGCCTTTGCGCCTGCACCATGAAGCTCGGATGCGTCACCACCAAGTAGTCTATCGCGTCCGTAAAAGTACGAAGGTCCCTCACGGTATAATCCGAGCCGCTCGTGGGGGCCACCGCCGTCATGGTCGGCGCATCGCCAATCCCCTGCTGCGTGCACACGTAATACCGTACGCCGATTCCCGCGGTATCGGTCCATTCGTAGGAGCCGCCGCCGCGCACCGTATCTACCAGCGAAATCGCCCCGTCGTTGTTGGTGATTCTCAGAATATATACAAGGTCGGCCGGAAGGCCGGTGAGCCGGTAGCGCACGACGGCGGAATCTTCCGGCGAAAACACGGTCAGCGAGGACTGGCCGGCCATGTCGAGCTTTTCACCATACCGGAACTCAATCTGCTTCAGCTCGACGGTATCCTTCAAGCCGCTGCCGATGGAAAGGGCGAGACTCGCTCCCGCGCTGTACGAAACGGGAAACCATCCGCCGTACTGGCATTCGGTACACGCCGAAGCGCCGTTGTACGACACCACGAGGTTGGGCGACCCCACCTGATAGCCGGTACCCACCCGGGCACTGCACGGGGCCGCCGGATCGGCGTGAGGAAGCACCAGATTATCAAGCGAATAGCGGGGAGCGTAATACGTGAGGAAGGTCCAGGCCCACTCCAGCCCTCCCTCGGTTCCCTGGGTGCGGGAAGGCCACACGGACTTTTTGAGAACCAGGTGCCCGTAAAACGAGGTGACGGTATCCTGCGCGGAAGCCTCCGAAACGGGAGCGGTTCTCGCAAGCGACAAGCCCGGGGTATCTTTTAGTACGACCCAATAATGCCGGTAGTCGTCGTATCGGTCTATCTTATAGGTCCACCGGCGCGGACGCGACAGGGAATCCAGGGTCCAGTCGGATATGCTGCTCGCATAGGCAAGCAGGTAGTCGTCTGCATCGAGCGTATCGTTGTTGTTGACGTCGAACCGGGCGAGCGGAACTTCGCTCACGCCGTCGGGGATCTGGTCGGAAGGCGGGGTCTTGTACGGAAGCTCGCCCTTGTACGAAGCATACAGCGCCACCCGTTTGATGGGGAGTGAGCTTCCCAGGAGGCGGATGATGTCGCTTCCCCGCAGTTTGATGATCCCGTTTTCGTCGATGGTGCCCTCGTGAAATCCGTCGTGGCCGTCGCCGAAGGAAAACGACAGCATGGCCTGCGTGGTTTTGAGGGGATAGGTCGTAACCGCGGCGCGCTTCGCTTGCGGGGCGGCGGCCGCCCAGCTCGCGGCCGCTTGGTAGTTGAGGAGCAGCTTTCGCAACATGTTGGCATAATCGGATTTCGGTTGCGGCGATACCGGAGCGGTCGGCGCGGCGGGAAACTCGACGGTTATCTCCGCCTTATCAAGTACGTGCGCGGTGAGGGCGTCCTTCGTATACAACACGGGCCTCAGGATCAGTTGCGCGCTCCGCAACGAGCCGTATTGGGCATACCGAGGAGTGGAAATCCATGGTTCCGGAAAGGAGAGGCCGGGATACCGCGGTCCCGTTTTGGGCGCATGTCGCAGGCGTAGCGGACTGCGCAACTGCTCGACGTGGGATGAAACCCGCGTCACGCGCACCGAAACGGCTCCCGTGGGCGGCACGCCGAACTGCAGGGAAACCGCCGGAACCACCGGTTCGCCGTCATCGCCCAAATCGATATTCGCGCCGGAAAAGGAAACGTCGGAAGGCGTCTGCGTGACGCCGAAGTTGTCGGTGGTCCATTCGAACGTAAAACGCTTTGTCGTGTTTTCAATCACGCGGACCGCCGCATGCGAGGTACCGCATAAGCCGACGAGAAGAAGAACCAGAATCGTTCGGTTGGACATCAGTACCTGCTTCCTTGTACCGGGTAAAACCGCTCCGCGTTCGCTACGCCTTGCGCTCACGGAAGCGTATTCGGGCCGCGCATTCTCCCGCTCGTGAAGAAATCAATCTTCGGATAATACGTTTTAAAATACTATTTAATGCGGGAAAATGGAGATTCCGCCCCCCTCTTCCCGCCTCCCGGCCCGCGCCTTCCGGACGCATGGGGATAAAAATCGGGTGCATTTTCCGGTTCCCCCGCATTTTGTCCGGCACGGGCCCCTTCTTTTCAAGTATTATTCGATAATCCCGGCCATGACATTGTGAGGATTACGGATTCCGGCCGAAACAGGACATGGCCGTTACGGAGCCCGGGGGCGAATGGACATCACGGTCACGATTGACAAAATGGTTCACGGCGGGGAGGGCCTGTGCCGCACCGGCGGGGGCGTCGCGTTCGTGTCGGGCGCGCTGCCGGGCGAAAAGGTCCGGGCCAGGATTGAACGTAACGCGGGGGGCGCCGTGCATGCCGTCGCCGTCGAAATACTGGAACCGTCGGCCGGGCGACGCGAACCGGCATGCCGCCATTTCGGTACCTGCGGCGGCTGCGACTGGCTCCACATCCGGTACAAGGAGCAACGTGCGTTCAAGAAGGATATTTTTCTCGAATGCCTCAAAAGGATCGGAAAAATAAACGAGCTTCCCGCCGTGGAAATCGTGGAATCGCCCGAGTTTGAATACCGTGTGAGAGCGCAGTTCAAACTCGATTTTCCGGCGGCGACGGCGGGTTTTTTCGGAAAGAGATCAAACGCAGTCATTCCGGTGGCCCATTGCCCGATCCTGTGCAAGGACCTCAACGGGCTCCTTGCCGCGCTGCCTTCCCATATGAAAAAATTGCCCGCAGGACTCCTTGATGTCAAGGCCGTATGCGGTCTTCCGGGGGAGGCTACCGGTTCCCGGGCCCACGTCGCCTCGCGCCCCGTTCTCGAAGGCCTGACGCTTCCTTCGACGATCGTCGAAGCCGGGGCCTGCCGGTTTTTCGTCGACGGGGGCGGTTTTTTCCAGTCAAACGGTTTTTTATCCGGCCGCATGGGCGCGTGGGCGCGAGAGCATCTGCGCGGCGAGACCGTGTGGGACCTGTACGGGGGGGCCGGTTTTTTTTCCGTGTTTCTGGGAAACCGCTTTAAAAACGGCGTTGTCGTGGAAAACGATCCGGACCAGGCAAGGGCCGCAAGAAAAAACCTTTTGGAAAACGGCATCGGGCATTTTAGCGTCGAGGCCAGAACCGCCGCGGGCTTCCTCGGCGATGCGCGGAAAAAAGGCCCAAAAGCCGATTGCGTGGTGATCGATCCGCCGAGGGAAGGGCTCCAGGACGAGGTGCTGAAGGTGCTGTCGGCGCTCGCGCCGCCCGTCATATTGTACGTTTCGTGCGATCCCGCCACCCAGGCCCGCGATGCCGGCCGTCTCATACGGTCGTGCGGATACAAAATTGAAAAGGCGGCGCTGTTCGACTGCTACCCGCAGACCCACCACCTGGAAACGATGCTGTTGCTTTCGAGGCCCACGCCATGAACACCGCCGTCATCAGCGCGGGCTCCAACATCAACCCCGACGAGAACCTTTCCCGGGCCGAGGAGATGCTGCGCGGCGAGATGCGCGTGGCGGCCTGCGCCCGCAGGCTCGTCACGAAACCGGTGGGGTTCGCGCGCCAGCCCGACTTCGTCAATACGGCCTTCCTGGTGGAGACGCCCCTCGACAAAACGCGGCTCACGGCGCTTTTGAAGGGCATCGAGGCGTCGCTTGGCCGCGTACGCGGCCCGGAAAGATACGGGCCCCGCACCATAGACCTCGACATAGCGGTATTCAACGGCGAGGTGGCGGACAACGACGTGTACGCACGGGACTTCTTGCGAACCCTCATTATCGAGGTCGAACCCGGCATGAAGGAACGCCTCGCGCGGTAAACGCGAACGGGCCCGGCCGCGGATTTGCACCCGGCGGCACAGGTACGATTTATTTTACAGGCTCCCGTTCCCACACCTGGAAAGGACACGTTTCATGCAGCACAGCGCAACCGACCAGACGCTCGTTCTCATCAAGCCCGACGCGCTCAAGAATTCCCTCACCGGATACGTCCTGTCGCTTTTGTCGGAGTTTCATACCGGCCTGCGATTCGCGGGCGTAAAGGTCGTACACGTACACAAGATGCTCGCCGAGGAGCATTATGCCGAGCACAAGGGGAAAGTCTTCTATCCGTCGCTCATCGAATACATCATGGGCCTCCTGCACTATACCGACGAGCCGTGGAAACGGAGGGTCATCGCCCTTGTTTATCAGGGACCCGACGCCATCAAGAAAATCCGGGACATAGCCGGGCCCACCAATCCTTTGGGCGCCCGGGAGAAAAAGCCGGGCTGCATCCGCTCGCTGGGCACCCTCGCTCCCATAAAAGACCAGGCCGGAAACGTGCTTGGAGAGCGCATGGACAATCTCATTCACGCCTCGGCCAACGAAGGCGACGCGGAACGCGAGATTAAGCTGTGGTTCAAACCCAACGACATCCCGCCTTCCATGCAGCCGTATTCCGCCGGAGAAAGCAAAGAGCATTATTATTATAAGGAAGGGAAGCTCTTCACTTCCCACGAACCCGGCAGCGCCTGCATCCTCGCGCCAGGCGATATCGCCTGGAACTCGGATCTCGCCGCCCTGGCGACGCTGTGCAAGGGCGGGAAACCCGCGTGCTCACTGCAATCGGTGGTGGCGAAATATCTCATCAACGAGGGCTGGGAAAAGGAATAACACTCTACCGTTTTTCCCGCTTGGCACCGCCGGACGCATCCATTGTCGAAAGATTCGATTAAACCGCGCGTCCGCCGGGCTCATGGTGAGCGGGCGTACCTAACCAAAGCGCCGTTCGTGGTGAGCTTGTTAAACCATGACGGCTCCACAGCGGCCTTTTTCAGCAGCCGTTAGACGTCCCCATAACCGTGTTCGAAGGAAACCCGTTTCCTCAAGACCGTCTCCCCTTCCCCAACCAAAGATTTTCTACCAGAAAACACTTCGTACGCTTCTTCGCTTGAGTCGGACGGCTTGTGTCATATATTTATATAGACAAAATAAGAAAAGGAGTTGGACCCTATGAAAATCCCTGTTTTGGCACTCGCAGTACTCCCGCTGTTCTCTCTTGGCGCCCGAGCAGATATAGCCGAGGGCGACACGTTCGTGCTAGGCGCCCGCTTTTCCGATTTTACCGGCATTCGCTGGTGCCGCGACACCAGCGATGCTCAGGCGTTTTTCGGGAAATTTCTCCGGTTCAACGGCCGGACCGACCAAGTGGGACACGAGGCGCCCGATTCCTCGTCATTGTCATTGCACGGCCTGTGGATTCCGCCGTCATGGCGTACGTCCGGCGGTTACTTCGGGATACCCACGGTCCACAATCCCTTTCACCTGTGGAACGTAGCGATGCCGAGCACGATCCCTCCTTTGCAGGAAGACGCCTCCTCCATCGAACAGGGACGTTACGGGAGTCAAATCGACTCCTACAGGCCGGTGCGGCGGGTACGTGCCGTTGTTCCCTTGACGGCGAGGAATCCGGCGTTCAATTGGAAGCCGGCGGGCCTGTATGATGCGCTCGGAAGAAAAATGCCAGGATTGCGGTCGACGAAAGCAGCGAACATGTATGTCTTAAAAAAGACATCTCCCGCAACGCCGACGGCAACATTCGAGTTGAAATGTAATAAGTAAGTGAGAACACATGGCGGGGAATTCCGGTACCGGGGATAAAATGAAGGGGACGGCCGCCGGATAGCGTCGAACGCCACGACGACAACTTCTCCGGCGGTCTCCCCTTCAATAGAACGAACCCTTTGCTACAGTTCGAACCCAACGTACAGCGACATCGCTCCTCGCACGACGAGAAGCAGTACCGAGTCGCCTTTCTTAACGTGCCTGGTTACCTCGTCGAGCTGTTTGAGCGACTCCACGTTGGCGAAGTCCCTGTCCTTCACCTTTACCTGCTCGATTACGTCCCCTTCCCTTAGCGTCGCCCTGGAATCGGTGAGCGTGGGCGGCGTTTCGAGCACGACCACCCCCTTTTCTTGCGCGTCGATATGGTACTTGGCGCGCAAAGCCTGGGTCAAATCGGCCAGCGAAAGTCCCAGCCTTTTCTCGGATGCGCCATTGCTTTCCGTCGGCGCGGCCTTGCTTTTCTCGGAAAGTCCGGCGACCGTCTTTTCGGACCGCTCCGCGACCGTCAGTTCCAGGGTCATCTCCTTGCCGTTGCGGAGGACCACGAACGGAACCTTCGCGCCGGGTTGAAGCTCGGCCACAAAGTTTCTCAGCTCGTTCGAATTTTCGGTCGGCTTGCCTCCCACGGAAAGGATGACGTCGCCGCGTTTGATTCCGGCCTTTTCGGCCGGCTGCCCTTTGTACACGTCGCCCACCAGCACGCCCTTGCGCGATCCGAGGTTGAGCGCCTCGCGCATCGCCTTGTTCGGGTCCTGAATGGATACGCCGATCCAGCCGCGGGTGACCTTGCCCGTTTTAATGATGTCGTCCATCACCGATTTCGCCATGGATATGGGGATCGCGAACCCGATTCCCATGAACCCGCCGGTGCGGGTGTAAATCATTGTGTTGATGCCCACTACCTGGCCGTCCACGTTGACGAGGGCGCCCCCGGAGTTGCCCGGGTTGATCGCCGCGTCGGTCTGGATGAAGTTCTGGTACAGGTTCTGGTTGCCCACCTGGCGGTGCAGGGCCGACACGATTCCCAGCGTCACCGTCGAGGTGAAGCTGAAAGGGTTGCCGATGGCGAGCGCCCAGTCCCCGGGACGGAGAGCGGCGTCATCCCCGAGCGGGGCAGCCGGCAGATTGTCGATTTTTTCCTTTATCTTTATCACCGCGACGTCCGAAAGCGAATCCACGCCGACGATTTTCGCCTCAAAGGTCCGCTCGTCGGCGAGTTTCACCTGGAGCTGGCCCGCTCCGGCAACCACGTGATAATTGGTGAGAATGTAGCCGTCCGGCGAGACAATCACGCCGGAACCAAGCCCCTGTTCGCGGTACTCCCGTTTTTCGGGTTTGGGGCTGCGGCCGTTGTGGGAAAACGGATTGCCGAAAAAGAACTGGAAGGGATTGTCGGTTCCGCTGTCTCCAAAAAAATCGGAAAACGGGTTCTGATAACTGGTCACCGTGTCGATCTTTGTGAGTATTACCGACACGACGGAGGGAGTGACCTTGGACGCTATGTCGGCAAACAGCGTTTTGAAGGAGCCGTTCACCGCGGAGGCCTGAGACGCGGCTTGTGAAACCGTCACCGGCGGTGAAGCGGCCTTGGACGGCGAGGATGAACACATAAGGGTTGACGATAACAACGATACCAAGAAGAGACTTTTACTCGCTGCGTATAATATTCGTGTCCGGTTCATGGGAACCTCCTTCTGCGCGGTAGTACGGCTATTCTTTCTTCGAAACGACGTCGGCCAGAGCCTTTTTGAACGCCCGGTCGAGATCCTTGGTCTCCTTGACGGCGCCGGACTCGACCTTGGCCGCGAGGTCTTTGAGCGTGTTTTCCGCGGAATCCACCGCTGCTTGCGCCATGCGGCCCATATGCGCCGCCCTAAGCTTCAAAAACGCTTCGGCCTTCCTGATTTCCGAGACCGACCCGGCGCGGTCGTTCTCCACGATCCTGGCTTTTGCCGCTTCGGCGTGATAATCGAATGCGTTCTCGAAGACCGACGCCGGTTCGACGTCCAGCGGGACCATGACATATTTCCGGTTGATGATCTTAAGTGCCACCGAGGCAACCGAGTCCAGTTTCCGTATGCTCTCTTTCTTCCCGGACGAAAGTTCGCGCGACAGACCTTCCACCTGTTTTTCGGCAAAGGTCAACCGGCTCTTCTGGTGGGCGAGGAACTCGTTGGCCCGGTTCAGCTCCGCGGCGGCCTTGGCGGGCTCGTTTTTCTCCAGATATTCCTTGGCGCGGCCGAAATGATACGCCGGTGCGCCCATGTACACCGTCCAATCCGACTCGTCAACATTTACAGGCGCCACGGCGGCCGCTCCCGACGAAGGGGCCGGCCGCGCCTCCCCGGCCGCATTGACCGACAACACTCCGGCGAGAACGCACAGGAAAATGCTTTTACTATAGTTAAGGTTGCGCATGTCCGACCTCCTTGTTAAGGTGCATCCGGCCAGCGCCGCAAATCCCATACCACGCCGGCGGGGCACCGTGTCGGCTGCCGTTTTCCTCCTAATCAATCTGCGAACCGATTCCCGTATTCGGCAACAAGCATCAGGTTTCACAAAGCAAAACGGCCGCTTTTAACCGGATAACGAAGGCAACCGGCCGCATGCCGGACATCGTGTGTTGCCTAATCGGAAATAACGGGGGATCAATATGGCGCACCGAGGAAAAGGGCGATACGTTCCAACGTTCCGGGCCGGCGCGTCGCCGGTCAGGGACAATTGTCCCAGCCACGCATGTATCTCGGGTCAAATTTCCCCGGATATTTCCCGCATTTAATGCGAGGCCGAAACGTAAATGGACAAATACCTTTGGCACGGCTGTTGCGAAAATTGCGATTCCGGATATTTGCTTATGAATAGAGAAATGGGACGACAAATATATGGCGGCTCAGATGTGTCCATAAGCCCCGGCGGCCAATCGTAAAAAAAACGAAAATCGACGGTGATTCTTCCGCCGACCTTTTTTTCATTAATTATTTTGCCTTCTCCGGCCCCCCCCGTCGCCGTCCGGGAAACGGCGGCGGGGTTCGCATAGGTAAAGAACAGCCGTTATTGCGGGCGTATCGTTTCAACGGCATCATGACGGGAGAAGCATCCAATGGCTGAAGCGGAAATCAAACTGGACGGCGCAACGTATACCCTGCCCGTGTTCGTGGGAACCGAGGGGGAAAAGGGTATCGAGATATCCTCCCTGCGCGCGAAAACGGGACACGTCACGCTCGACATCGGCTACCAGAACACCGGGTCGTGCAAAAGCGCGATAACCTTCATAGACGGAGAGAAAGGCATCCTCAGGTATCGCGGGTATCCCATCGAGGAACTCGGCACGCAGTCGTCGTTCGTGGAAGTGGCGTATCTGCTGATATTCGGCGAGCTTCCGACCGGCGATCAGCTTCGCGCGTTTACCGCCCGCATCGAACAGAGCTCGCTGATACACGAAAACATGCACGCCTTTTTCAACACGCTGCCGCCGTCGGCGCACCCCATGGCGGTTTTGAGTTCCACCGTGAACATGCTCTCGATTTATTACCAGTCCATTTTCGTGGACGACGGCAATACCGAGACCTTCGAAATGATCGTGGCGCGGCTGTTGTCCACCATCAGGACCATCGCCGCGTTTTCGTACAAGAAATCCATAGGCGAGCCCCTGATGTACCCGCAGCCGAACATGTCGTATTCCTCCAATTTTCTCACCATGATGTTTTCCAAGCCGAACATCCCGCACGAAATAGACCCCGACGTGGAGCGAGCGCTCGAAACCCTGCTCATCATCCATGCCGACCACGAGCAGAACTGCAGCACGTCCACGGTGCGACTGGTGGGCAGCAGCAGGGTGAACCTGTATTCGTCGATATGCGCGGGCATCTGCGCATTGTGGGGGCCCCTGCACGGCGGCGCCAACCAGCACGTGATCGAAATGCTCGAAAACATCCACCGCCAGGGGCTTTCGGTGAAGGACTGCGTGAACCTCGCGAAAGACAAGGACAATTCCTTCAAGCTCATGGGCTTCGGCCACCGGGTGTACAAAAACTTCGACCCGCGCGCGAAAATGACCAAGGACCTTGCCAAGAAACTGCTTTCCAAAAAGCAGGTGAAGGACCCGCTGTTCGACATCGCGCTGGAGCTCGAGGACATGGCTCTCAGGGACGAATTTTTCCTTGAGAGGAAATTGTATCCGAACGTCGATTTCTACAGCGGCCTGATCTATCGCGCCATCGGCATTCCCACCAACATGTTCACCGTGCTTTTCGCCATGGGCCGCATGCCGGGCTGGATCGCGCATTGGAAAGAAATGCACGATACCGTGCCGTTCAAGATCGGACGGCCGCGCCAAATCTATATCGGCGAAAAAGAGCGGAAGTACATGCCGCAGAGCAAACGGAAAACGTTTTCGCTGTTCAATATTTTTAAATCGTAACGCATCGTTTTCGAGAGTCATTACGATGTATCGAAGGAAAGGAATGGGCATGAAATCGTTTGATGCGGTTATGGCGATGGCCGTTCTCGCGGCGCTCATGCCTTCGACGACGGCGGCGCAGCCAAGCGCCGACGACATCGTCCGCAAGGCCGACGCAAAAATGCGCGGCACCACCAATTACAGCGAGATGACCATGACCGTGATGCGCCCCGATTGGAGCCGCACGGTGAGCCTCAAGGGCTGGGAAAAAGGCAGGACATATTCGCTTACCCTGATCACCGCGCCCGCCAAGGAAAAAGGACAGGCGTTTTTAAAACGCGGCACCGAAATGTGGAACTGGGTGCCTTCCATAGACCGGGTAATCAAGCTCCCGTCGTCCATGATGTCGCAATCGTGGATGGGGTCGGATTTCACCAACGACGACCTGATCAAGGAATCGTCCATTGTCAAGGATTACAAGCATACGCTGGCGGGCGAAGACACGGTAGACAGCCGCCCCTGCTGGCGCATCACGCTTACGCCTCTGCCCGACGCGGCCGTGGTGTGGGGCAAGATAGAATCATGGATCGCCAAGGCGGGCGATTTCCAGGTGAAAACGGAATTTTACGACGAGGACGACGAGCTTATCAACACGGAACATTTTTCGGACGTAAAAGTAATGGGCGGCAGGGAAATCCCCACGAAAATGGAAATGATTCCGGCCGGCAAGCCGGGCCACAAAACGGTGCTCGTGATATCGGCCGCCGCGTTCGACAAGCCGCTGCCGGACGATTTCTTCTCCCTGCAAAACCTCAAACGCGCGCGATAGGAACCCATGGAACTCTTCGCCCTTGCCTGGCGGAATTTATGGCGGAACAAACGTCGGACCCTTATCACCGCGGCGTCGATATTCACCGCGGTTTTTCTCGCCGTGATCATGCGTTCCATGCAACTCGGTTCCTACGACAAGATGATACGCAACGTGGTCGAGTTTTACACGGGCTACATACAGGTGCACGCGCTGGGGTACTGGGACGACAAAAGCCTCGACCGGAGTTTCGAGTCCGATTCATCGCTGCTTGAAACCGTGGAACACATTCCCGGCGTATCGTACGTCATTCCGCGGCTCGAATCGTTTGGGCTCGCGTCGGCGGGCGCGCAGACCAAAGGAGTGCTCGTGGTGGGGGCCGACCTCGCCCAAGACGACCGTCTCACGCATATCGGGTCGCGCGTGGTACAGGGCGCCATGCCCGGGCGGAACAGCCGGGACGTATTGCTCGCCGAGGGCGCCGCCGCCGATCTCGGCGTCGGCGTAGGAGACACGCTCGTGTTGCTGGGCCAGGGATATCACGGTATGAGCGCCGAGGGCGCGTTCGTCGTGGGCGGCATAGTTCGTTTCGCCTCGCCCGATCTCAACGGCCGCATGGTGTATCTCCCCCTTGCCGCGTGCCGTGACTATTTCTCGGCGCAAAACCGCATCACGTCGCTGGTGGTCGCGGTGGACAAACCGAAAAACGCAAAGAAAATAACCGCGCTATTGCACGACAAGCTCGACACGAAGAAATACGAAGTCATGGGCTGGGACCAGATGCTCACCGAAGTGGTGCAGCAGATACAATCGGACAACATGGGCGGGCTTATCATGCTCGGTATCCTGTACATGGTGGTCATTTTCGGCATATTCGGCACCATAACCATGATGACCATGGAACGGCGCAGGGAATTCGGCGTGGTGGTGGCTCTCGGCATGGATCGCTCGCTGCTCGCCGCAACGGTGCTTTGGGAGACCATTATGATTTCGCTCGTCGGCGTTGTCGCCGGCGCGCTGGGCGCCACGCCGTTGGTCTGGTATTATCACCTGCATCCCATCCGGCTCACGGGAGAAGCCGCCGCCATGATGACGCAGTTCGGTATAGAGCCGGTGATGCCGTTCCTGTTCGACGTGGGCATCTACGTCACGCATGCGTGCATCGTGCTGGTCGCGACCGCTATCTGCGCGCTGTTTCCACTGTGGGTGATAGGCAGGCTCGAAGTGGTAAAGGCGCTTCGGTCGTAAATCAAAGACAAATCACCACAGGGACACCCGCAACACGGAGAATAAGAGTGAAGAGTGAACGGCGAAAAAAAACGAATCCTTTTTTTCTCTTTGTTTCGCCGTCAACTTTTAACTTTACGAGGCTTTACGCTCTCCGTGCCCTCCGTATCTCTGTGGTGATTTTTGAACGTATATAACGGAGCAAAGGTATTCATCTATGATTCTTTCCATCGCCTGGCGCAATATCTGGCGCTCGCCGCTGCGCAGCCTCATCGTACTTGCGGCGGTGTGCCTGGGGCTGTTCGGCGGCGTGTTCTCCATGGCGTTCACCAACGGAATGGGAGCGCAGCGCATCCGTTCCGGAATAGAGACCCAGGTTGCCGACATGCAGGTACACACGGCGATATTCCTGAAAAAAGAGGAAATCAGGGACACCATTCCGGCCGCGCTTTCGGTACGACAACGGCTCGCCGCGATTCCCGGCGTGGCGTCGGCGGCGTCGCGAATAAAATTGAACGCCATGGCGGCGAGCGCCACGGCCGGCACGGGCGTGGTTCTGTACGGGGTCGATCCGGCCGCCGAGCGCGCCGTGTCGTCCATCGCGACGTGCGTCACGCAGGGCGCATATTTTCGGGACGCGCGGAAAAACGCCGTGGTCGTGGGCGAGAAACTGGCCGAAAAACTCAAGGTGCGGCTGCGCTCCAAGATCGTGCTCACCACACAGGCCGCCGACGGCACCATCACCGGCGGCGCGTTCAAGATAGCAGGCATATACAAAACGGAAAATTCGACGTTCGACGAGACCACGGTGTTCGCGCAGGCCCCGGATCTCTGCGCGCTCACGGGCCTGCCTCCCGGCGCGACGCACGAAATCGCCGTGCGCACCACGAATTCGCGCATCGCGCCGGCCGTGACCGCGGCGGCGAAAGCGCAGATGAACGGCCTTGTGATCAAGTCGTGGAGGGAGACGAGCCCGGAGCTGGCGCTTCTGGACAGCATCATGACCTACATGATGCTCCTGTTCCTGATCATCATCCTGTTCGCGCTTGCCTTCGGCATCATCAATACCATGCTCATGGTGATTCTCGAACGCACCAAGGAACTGGGCATGCTCATGGCCATCGGCATGACCAAGACGAGGATATTTTTTATGATCATGGCCGAAACCGTGCTGCTCTCTTTTACCGGCGGCATCGTGGGCATGCTGCTGTCGGCGGCGGCCATAGGGTATTTCGGCGCGCACGGCATCAACCTGTCGGCGGTGGCGAAAGGGCTTTCGGCCATGGGCTACGGCTCGCTCGTGTTCCCGCAGATAAGCGTGTCGTTTTATTTCATTTTGAGCATGCTCATCGTGGTCACGGGCGTGATTTCGTCGATTTACCCGGCGCTGCGGGCGCTGTCTTTGGAACCGGCAAAGGCGATTAGGACGGTATAACTCACCCCACCTCCCCTCTCTCATGTGAAAGGGGAGGTGGGGTGCCCCGAGCGAAGCGAAGGGGCGGGGTGGAGAGGTGAGTTGGTTTTCTCTGCGTCTCTGCGGTAAGCGATTATGTATTGCAAGTCATAACGGAGGAAGTATATGAGTATCATCACCATCTCCAACCTCACCAAGGTGTACAACGAAACCTCGATTCCGGTCTACGCCCTCAACGGCATAGACCTGAGCTTCGACGAAGGCGAGTTTGCCGCCATCGTGGGACCGTCCGGGTCGGGCAAGACCACCCTGCTCAACATCCTGGGTGGGCTCGACGTACCCACCGGCGGCGAGATTCACATCGCGGGCACGAACATGGGGAGCCTCAAACCAAGGCAGCGCACCAGGTTCAGGCTTAACAACATCGGCTTCGTGTTCCAGTCGTACAACCTGATTCCGGTGCTCACGGCCCAGGAGAACATCGAGTTCATCATGCAACTCCAGGGCAAACCCAAAACGCAGCGCGCCGACCGCGCGCGCTCCCTGCTTTCGGAGGTGGGCATACCCGACCGCGGCGCCAGCAGGCCGGGACAGCTTTCGGGCGGCCAGCAGCAGCGCGTGGCCGTGGCAAGGGCCCTTGCCTCCCGTCCGCGGTTCGTGCTCGCCGACGAGCCCACCGCCAACCTCGACTCAAAGTCCACCGAAAACCTGCTCGACATCATGGAAAAACTTAACGAAGAGGAAAACGTGACGTTCATTTTCTCCACGCACGACGTGCGCGTGATGAAGAAGGCGCGCCGGATCATCACCATCGAGGACGGTAAGGTGCTCAAGGACGAGCGCGTATGAACGGCGCGGCGCGCGCGGCGGTGGCGTGCCTTCTCGCGGGCGTGGCGGCCCGCGCCGCCGTCCTGGACTCCATAAGCGTTTCCGATTTCGTGTCGGCGAAAGGCTATGTCAAGTATCTCCAGCTTACCGGCCTTCCAAGCCTCCACGGACCTTGGCAGCTTTTCGGACTCGTGCACAACCGCTTCGACGTCACTCTGCTCCCCAACGGGCCCTTCTCACTCACCGCCGGCATGCGGAACCGCCTTTTGTACGGCGACGTGTCCGCCGGCGGCGGAGACGCCGTTTTGCAGACCTCAGGCGCCTCGGGTTTTTTCGGGCTCCAAAGGGTCCTCTCGTCGGGACAGTCCTACCGGATCGTGACGGAGCTCGACCGCCTCTACCTGCAATTCGCGTCCGACAAGTTCCAGTTCCGCGCGGGCAGGCACCGCGTCAACTGGGGCATGAATCTCGTATGGAACCCCAACGACCTGTTCAACGCCTCCTCGTACCTCGATTTCGATTACGAGGAAAAGCAGGGTACCGACGGCGCGCTCGTCTCCTGGTATCCGTCGGTCACCTCCCAGGTCACGGCCGTCTACGCGGCGGGCGATTCCCTCGCGGCAATGGGCGGCGCGGCCCTGGGCAGGTGGAACCTGTGGGGGTACGACATGCAGGTGCTGTGCGGGATCGTCAAAGGCGACGGCTGCGCCGGACTCGGCTGGTCGGGACAAATCGGCGGCGCCGCGTTCCGGGGCGAGCTCACCTATTTCCGGCCCGTGCTCGACAAGGCCGGGCGCCGCGAATCGGTCGCGGCGAGCGTGTCGGGAGACTATACGTTTCCGCACAACGTATACGTGCAGGCCGGCGCGCTGTACAACAGCGCCGGCAGCGACAAAAAACACGACGACTACTCCGCCATGCCCTCCGACGGCCCGCTGGCAAAGCACCTGTCGCCCGCGGCCGCGACACTGTTCCTCGAATGCGCCGACCAGATCACGCCCCTCTTTCGGATAGACGCGTTCGCGATGGTAAACCCGATTGACGGCTCGGGCGTGGCGGGCCCCACCGCCACGTTCTCAATTACCGACAACATCGACATGGATTTGATCTGCCAAGGTTTCTTCGGCGAGGCCAACACCGCCTTCGGCGGATACGGCACGATTGCGGCCATACGGGGGAAATGGAGCTTTTAGACCGGGCACAAAGTGCCCGCCCTGTGTTTTTCCGAATTCGTCAAAGATAAGTTTGTATAAGATTTCGAATTCCCGGAACTTCTTGTCAAAACAAACTTCCGGGGGGACTGTTTCGGCTAAAAGAAAAGGGAACTCATCGAAGATTTCGGAATGCACGTTTTCTCTCAGGAAATTTTCCGTCAATGGTATCATGTAGGCGCCTTTTAATTCGTTAATTTCATACGATTTGATGTGCCCGGGATTGGTAAAGTAAATGGTTGTGGAACCGAAGAGAAATCTATTTTCGTCAATGGTATAAAATTCCGAACCCTTTTTAACAAAAACAAAACAAAAATAGTCCGCCCGGAATATGGGAGAAATATAAGGGACTTGACGAAGAATGGCGGGCTTGAAATGAATGGTGAAATCGATTTCCCGATCGAGCGGCAGATCAAGGGACTTACTTATACATGTCCGAAATACTGTGATGTACGATAAGTTCCATATGTTCCTGCCGTTACAAGAAGGCGTCAGTATGGTATATGGCCTTTTGATACTGCTCTTGCTATGTTGGCCCTTTGAGGTCGATCTGTAAGTTACTTTGCTTGTGCCGCCCCTTTTCAAGATAATTGTTCCGGTTTATTTCCCATCAACAGAAAATTAAGACCGCAGGAAAAATACTCGTCCGACGCAGTTCGGGGAGGGGGGCGCCGACCCCGCTTTTTAAAGCGGCAATCTCACTCCACATGCGCCTTCCCGTCTATTTTTCCGCCGTTTCGACCAAAACGGCATCATGAGGCATCGTTTTTAGCGATCCGGAGGAGACATAGCCATCTATGAGCCATGCGGTTGCGGTCCGGCTATTTCGGCCCGCAACTTCGGCAGGCGGGAGGGATGGTTTTGACGGACATAGGATATGAACTTTTCACGGATCTCGCAACGCAGGTCCCAGGACTTGGACGAGTCGGCCGAGGTGGCGAGCACGCGCACCTGCATGGCCTTCTCGTTTGTGTCGGTCACCTGGAGGTTCCAGAACCTTCCGTCCCACAAGGGACTCTTCCCTATTATTTCCTCCAGCGCCTTTCTCGCTTCGTCAAGCGGAAGCGAATAGTCCATCCAAAAAAAGACCGATCCGAGCAAGTCGGCCGACGCGCGCGTCCAGTTCTGAAACGGTTTTTCGATGAAATAGCCGAGCGGTACGATGAGGCGCCGGTCGTCCCAGATATGAAGGACGACGTAGGTGAGCGTGATTTCCTGGATGCGGCCCCATTCGCCTTCCACGATCACGACGTCGTCGAGCCGGATGGGCTGGGTGAGAGCCAGTTGGAACCCGGCGAACAAGTTCGAGATCGTCTTCTGCGCGGCAAAACCGAGGATGACCCCCACAACGCCCGCGGAGGCGAGAATGCTCGTTCCGAGGCGCCGTACTTCATCGAAAAGCATGAGAATGGACGCCGCGGCAAACAGGACGATAATCACATACAGGGTTCTGCTGATGACGTGCGCCTGAGTATACAGCTTGCGGGCCCGGAGATTGTCGGCCGCGCCGATGTCGTATTCGGCAAGCACCGCCTTTTCGCCGATTCCAACCGCCTGCGCCATGATGACCGAGATCGCCACGATGAGCAATATGGTGGTGCCCTTTGCGACGATCCCCGTCCATTCGGAAGGCAGACCGAGGATGGGCAGGCAGAAAATGAGGCCCACCACCGGCACAATAACGCGGAGACTCTTGCCCAGGAGGGGGACAAACAGATCATCGAGCTTGTTTGTCGTTTTCGCCGCGAGCGACGAAAGCCGCTTCTCCAGCACGCGCGTGAGACGGAAAACAAGCCAAAACAGCACAAAAAAGCCGCCGACGCCGAAGATTCTATCGACGATTTCACCGGTACCGCGTACTCCTTCAGGGGAGAGCAGCTTGCCTATCAGGGGGGAGAGAGCCGGATACGTGCCGCATAGGGCGACGAGGAGGTAGAATGGTTTGGCAAACGCAGTCACGATGTCCCGCCGCGACGACGACCGGAGCGTTGCCGTCGTCCGCAACGCGCGCCGTACGAAGAACGCCGCGATGAAATTGACAATCAGAACAAGCAGGACGACGGCCGGAACGGACAGAATATCCGTCCAGGAAAAGTCCCGCCACACCGGAGCAACGGCGCCGGGACCAAAAACGTACTTTGCAACGCCCGCCGCCAGCAATTCCAAACCGTTGCCCGGTCGCAACAGCGTTATTCCCACTTCCATATCCACTCCTTTAAAAAATGGTATGCCTCTATCCTCTCCGCGCGCGCATCGGGAAACCGACTCGAACAATCAGCGGCCGAAAAAAAATGCAAACCGCTTGCCAATCATAGGATTGCTTTATTTTATTCCTGTGTCGATGAAGCAAACGCGGTGCTCGCCGGGATGCGCGGTAGTCATAAAAACAAAAACTCACAATGGCGGCCTCACCACGTATGCCCGGGCGGAATGTTCCACGGGGACATTTGTCCCTATGAGACCGGCTTGAGTCAGGGCGGCAAAAAGCGCCGGAAAGCCTGCCGTGATACGCACCGGCCATCACTGTTTGCATTATTGACACGAAAGACAACGCGCGGCTCCCCTGCCTCAGGGCGCCCGTCATGCGCGACACACGGGCATTCCCGGGAAATCTTGAGCTTCCATGCCTTCACCTGCGGGCGCTACGAGACCCGACGGAACCGCGAACCTCACGACGCCGAGACCAAGGGTGTCCTTCCGCAGGTACGAACATTGCTTGCGTAATGCGGCTTATACGGCGGCAAGACGAACGACTCGTCGCGCCTCGGACGTTTTACGAGTTGCGGGGCTTTCCGTGTTCGGCGTATCGCCTTACCAGGGAACAACAGGTACTGTAACGGTGATTTTTCGTGCATAGGGAGTGTATGCGGCTCATGGGAAACGGCATAAAAAAGCTTGTACTCCGTGCAATTTGGGTATTTTGCGCGTTGTGTACGCTGCTGCTCGTTCTTTCGATAGTGTCCAGGCTTGCGCCGGTACAGGCGTTTTTAAAGTCGGAAATTGAGAAGTCGGCCGCAGGCACACTGTCGTGCACGGTTTCGATTGGCGCCGTATCCGCCGATTTTTTCAACGCCGTGACCGCGCGGTCCGTAAAAATCTCAGGGCTTCCGCCCGATACGGAGTCGGTTTTCATCCGCCGACTTTCGATACGCATCAACCCCCTCGCGCTGGCGAAAGGAACCGTTGATGTGCGTTTAGCGGCACTCTCTGGGGCTAAGGCGCACATTCTCAGGAAGCGGGACGGAGTGTTCGTCGGTCCCATCGACCTTGGAAAGCTGGCCCGGCAAAGAAATGCCGGCCTTTCCTTTGCAGTACGCGGCATCACCGCACGACAATGCACCCTCTCATATACGGACGCCCCCGTCCGCCTTGGCGTTGGGCCGGCCGAGGTGTCGGCCTTCGCGAAATTCGCGCGACGGGATTCGCTTGTCATTTCCTGCTCGGCTGTGGGCGGGCGCCTTTTTTCGCCATGGTGGAACGGCGGCATGCAAACCCTGAACGCCGTATTTTCGGCGTCGCCTTCCGGCCTGTCGTTCGTAAAAGGCGTTGTAAAATTAGACTCGGCCTCGTTGGCGGTAGCGGGAAACATTCCCTTCGACACGGCGCATGAATGGTCGTTGTCGACGAAGGTCGAAACGTCCGTCTTGTCCATCGTGCCGGCGCGGCCATTCGTCGGCAAATCGGCAGGCGGCCGGGTCGGCGCGCGCGCGACCATGAATGGAACGTCGTCCGATCCGAAAATTTCACTCGATGTCTCGTGCGGCGCGATGCGCATGCAATCGTGGAGCGTCGATTCCGCGAAGGTCGGCGCTTCATATATCCGTGGACATCTTGCCGCCGACGGTAGCCTTTACTCGCCGCTCGGACGCTCCCGTATAACGCTTTCCTCCGACCTCCGGTCTCTTTTTTCATCGCCGGAATTGGGGCGCTACCGGCTGCGGCTGACGGCGCGGATCGACGACCTGCCGGGACTGATGAACCATTTCTGGAGCACCGGCGCCATTCCCTTTTCACACGGGACCGTCGAGGCGCTGTGTGCGGGGAACGGCTTGCAAAGCATGCCGGACCGCATCGCTTTAAAAATTGCCGCGGCGGGAAAATCCATCCCGGCCGAGAGCATGACGGCTGCGGTCGGACTTGCAATGGGAAAATGGAATGTTTCGGCGAAGGCCGGGAAATCCGTCGCGGCGGAGGGAAGCGGCGTGTTGAATAAAAGAGGAAAAATCGCCGGAAAGATTCGCGTGAACATACCCGACCTCGGGCCCTTCGCTTTTTTGTCCGGCGATTCAGCCGCGTACGGCCATATCGACGCCGTGGTGGGACTGGCCGGCACGTTGAAGCGGCCGGACGTTTCGGCGACCTTGAGCGACGGAGATGTGATGTGGCATGGAATCCACGCGCACAACCTGTTCGCGAAAGTCTCTCTCGAACACGGCAAGCTCCGCATAGACACATCAAGTGCGGCACTGGCCGTGGGGTCGTTGGGAAGGACACTGCCGTATTTCGGCGTCGAGGGTGTTTCGGGAAGGATTTGCGCGTCGGTTCATGCAAGAGGCAAGCCTGATTCCCTTGCGGCGGACATCGCGGCGGGCTTGGCCGGGCTTTCGTATGAAGGATATGCGGTCGACACCGCTGCGCTTCGATGCACCGTGGCGGGCAATTCGATTCGCGCGCCGTTTTTCTTTTTGCAAAGAAAATCAAGCGGCCTCACCGGCGAAGGGAATGCATCGTGGCAGGGAAAAACCGTCGACGCCGCCGCCCGGCTCAATCTCACTTCCGGGGGGAGAGAAAGCGGGACCGTTGAGGCCGCGTTCAGGTTTGGAAGGGATTCCCTTTATGCTCATCTGACCGCCGGCAAGGCCGATCCCGCGGTGTTTTCACCGTGGCTGGCGCCGCTTTCGCGATTTTCCGGAGCGCTGTCCGCCGATGCGACGGCGTCGGGAAAAACCTCGAATCCAGGCCTGATGCTTTCGTACAGGTATGAAGGGACCGGAAAAAATCCGGCGGAAATCACATCGTCCGGCAGATTCGCGGCCGAAGATTCCGCATTGACCGGCTCGCTTTCGATTGAGCAGACGACGGTACGGCGTCCAATTGAGGTAACGGTAAAAATCCCATTTTCACCGGGCGGAATTTTCAAAGGCGTCGGCGCCATAGGAAACGGGGCTTTCCTTACGGTATCGGGCGATACGATCCCCTATCAAGGCCTGCTGGCGGCGTTCGTCCCCGGAATCTCGTCCAAAGGTGCCGTGACGATCCGCGGCGTTCTGTCGAAAAATGACGGTGCATGGTCGGTTGCATGCTCTGCGGGCGTCGCGAGCGAGGCGACGAGGCTTCCCGCCCAAAACGTCAGTATCGGGCCGGTCACGTTGGATTTGTCCGCGCACGGCCCGTTATCGGCGCCCCGGGTGGGATTCTCCGTTGCCGGGGATTCGGTATCGCTGCCGGCCCCCGTCGTTTCGCATTTCCATGCGCACGGGTCCATTGTCGATTCCATCGCGACGGTTGACGCGTTCGATGCGGCGCTTGCGCCCGGCGGCACCGTGACCGCGACGAGCCGCGGCGTTTTCTCCAAAAAGCAAGGAATCCGTTCCGTGGCCGTAACGACCGATCTGTACGGGGCCTCGGTCGCATCGGTCCAACATTTTATCGGCGATGCGGTCCGCATCGCCGGCGGCGCGGCGACGGGCCGCGTGGACGCCGAATGGAAAAACGGCACGCTGCGGGCAAACGGCGGGATACGGCTTTCGGACGCCGCGTTTTTCATCGAAGGGTGCGAAACGAAGATCGGGCCGGTAAACGCGGCGCTCCTCCTCCGCGACGACACGCTTGTACTCTCGGAACTGTCGGGAGGCGCGGGCGGCGGAACTTTCACGGGCGGCGGCCGCGCCGTTTTACGGTTGAACGGCTTGGAAAGCGCCCGCGCCGCGCTTTCGGTACGGGACGCGCGCCTGCGCTTCGGCGACGATCTCGATCTCGGCATCCAGGCGGCGGACGTGGTTTTAAGCAAGCGAACGGCGGCAGCGTGTTCCGCTGAAGTCTCCCTCGGAGAAACGCGGTTGTATGGCCGTGTCGCGCTCACCGGCCTGCTCGACCGGCCGCATCCGCGGCGCGCGACCACAAAACGACGGGGCAGGCCGTCGCCCTTTGATTCGATGCGCCTGAACATTCACGTGAAAAGCGGCCGCGCCCTCACCATAGACAGCAACATCGGCAGGGCCGTCCTCGGCGGGGATGTGACGGTGACGGGTACGCCGGAAAGCCCGGCGGTCGCGGGCGCCGTTGCCGTCACCGAGGGGTATGTGTACTATCTTGACCGGAAATTCACCGTCACGCAGGGAACGATCCGGCAGTACGACCGGGAAAAAATCGATCCGGTGCTGGACATACAGGCAACCTGCCCGGTCTCATGGTACCCGTCGCGGGGCGGGCGCGAGGACTACGACGTAACGCTGTCGGTTCTGGGGCCGCTTTCGAACCCGGAGGTCGCGCTCTCATCGAAACCCGCGCTTGCGCAGGCCCAGATCATTTCATTGCTTTCGCTGGGTACGCTCGAAACCGGCACCGGATCCGATGTTTCGCGGTTGGCCCAAAACCTGCTTTCAAGCCAGGCCGCAGGACTCGGCACGAGGCGGCTGTCCCGTCTGCTCAACGTGGAAAGCATCGACATTTACGGCAATCTGTTCGGCTCTTCGCGGGCGGAGCCGAGCCTGAGCATGACGAAAAGCGTGACCCCGAGGCTCAGCGTCACCTATAAAACACTGCTTTCAAGACTGGGCCAGCAACAGGTAACGGCCTCGTACCGTCTTCTGCCGTTCCTTTTCCTTTCCGGAGACGTAAGCGAGCGGCAGACGGGCGGAATAGATATTCAACTGCGGTTCAGCAAATGAAGCGCGCTTTCTTCCCTCTCGGTTCGAGAACCGTTCCATTCCCGGCGGCGTTGCTTGTGCCGTTAATCTTCGTTTGCGCGATTGCGGGAAAGGCGCCTTCGCCAGGGAGCGCCCCGTGGACCGTGAAGGAGGTGCGTTTTTCGGGAAACGTCTCGAAGCCGGCGCCAAACCTGATTGCCTTGATGCAAATGCGCCCCGGAACCTGGCTGAGAAAGACGAAGTTTTCCCGCTGGACGCTCGCCGACGACCTTGATGCCCTGCTGGCGGCGTATCAGGATGACGGATTCATCGACGCCGCCGTGTCGCTTGAATCGCTGATGCGGGACACGGCGACACGAACCGTGCGCATCCGTATAGCGGTGAGCGAAGGGCCGCGAACGTTTCTCGACTCGGTGCATATCACCGGATGCACGGCGTTCACCCCGGTCGAGGCGCGGGGCATAGTGTCGTCGAAAGCGGGCGGCCCTTTCTGTCTTTCGTGCCTCGACCGTGATGCGCAGGCCATTGCCGACAGTATTCGGGAGCGTGGGTACTGGCTGTGCACGGCAAAGGTGCGCGCCGGCCTGGACACGGCGCGGCGCAGGGCCGCCGCGGAAATCGTGGTGAGCCAGGGACCGCTGTCGTTTGCGGGCGGCATAACCGTGCGCGGAACAAAAAGGATACGGAACAAAGTGGCATTACGGGAAATCGCGTTTCGCGCGGGAGATACCTTGACGGGCAGGGCGGTGCGTTCGTCGGAACGGCGCCTGTACGAGACGGGACTGTTTCGGTATGCGCGCGTAGCGCCGTTTTTTCCCGACACCCAGGCCGCGAAAGCGGCCGCGGCGTACCGGACGCCGGTGGAGGTTTCGGTCGACGAAACGGATTTTTTCGCCGTGCAGGGCGGCGTCGGATACGGAACCAACGAGGGCCCCCGGGCGTCACTGGAAACGTCGTACGGCAATTGCTTCGGGTTCGGGCATACCGTCGCGTTGCAGGGAAGCTATTCCCGGTTTTTGGAGAGCGTTCGCGTAAGGTATGCCACGCCGCGCATTCTGTCGCTTCCCGTATCCGGCGACGCTTCGGTTTACGCGCAGCGGCACGACGAAATCACGTTCAAGGGAAATTTGTACGGCGCGGAAATGACGCTCGGGGCAAAATCGTGGGGAAAGCTGGGATATCGTTCGTGGACGTCATTCGAATGGGTCAAGGACGAAGGGACGCCGGCGGTACAGCCGGACACCGGACAGCCGTCAAACACCCATAGCGTCGGCCTGGGGGTATCGTATGATCTCAGAAACAACGTGTTTGATCCTTCGAAAGGCATCTTCGTCTCGGTGGACGCAACCGTGGCCGGATTTGCCGGAATGGGGTCAAGCAGATTTTATAAATTGACCCTGGATTTCCGATGGCACCTGCCGGTTTTTCCGCTTTTTTCGGTATCGGGTGCGGTGAACGCGGGGTATGCCCGCGGGTATGGTTCGGACGGGAACCGGGTTCCGCCGCAGGAGCTGTTCTACGCGGGCGGCGAAAAAATAAGACAGATACGCGGGTATCCCGTGTCGGGAACCGAACCGGGCGGCGGCTCCGTCGCGCTCGTGCTCAACATCGCGGAATTCAGGTGGTCGATGTTGCCGTGGTTCGAAATCGCGGGTTTCGCGGACGCCGGATATGTATGGCCCGAGCCGAACGGCATCACGCTGAAAAATTTGCTCTACACCGCCGGGCCGGGCCTTCGGTTCCGTACGCCCGTCGGGATCATAAGCTGCGATTACGGATTCAGGCTCAACGGTACTCATGTCGGTGCCGGAGGCTTTTCTTTGGAAATAGGCCAGCCGTTCTGAGAAAGGTTCATGCCGTGATGGTGTTCGCCTTTTGTTAATCGACGCGGGCGCACACGGGCCCTGATTCTTTAGGAGGAAAATTGCTTCTGACGGTTGGACTGAATCGTATATTTTTTTAAACAACGAAGATAAAAAAACAAAGACTCGTTACGATGTCGCCGCCGGAGATCGTCGGCGCGGCTAAACGAATCGACGGGCGAACAATCAAGTCGATGCGGGAACGGCTCTACCAGGGGGACGCCTGTGCCGCATTTCCCGCGGCGAGAAAACGAAGAATGAAAGGATGCCGCCAATGACAAGACATGCACCACGGAGAATCTCCGCGTCGCTGCAAACGGGAATCTGCGCCATTGCCTTCGCGGCTTTTCTGCGCACCCCGGCCGCCGCGCCCGTTTCCACTCCGAAGCCCACGCCTTCCGTTGCGTCCATCCCCGCGGCCGCGGATTCCCAGGAGATGATAAAAAACGAGCGCCTCGCGGCCGAGGCGTCGCTTCTCAAGCAGAGAAACGATTCTCTCGCCCGGCTGGATTCCATCCAGGCCGCCATGGTCCAGCGACAACTGTCACGGGTAAGGCCCAGCGATTCCATCACGCTAGCCAAGCTCCAGACGCGGCTCGACTCCATTTCACGGGTCGATTCGCTCCGGGGCGCCCGGCAGATGCTGGAAATCGCGGCCCGCAGGGAATCGCTTTCCGGATATCCGGTTTACATGGGGAACGATACCCTGTTCCTCGTGTACATGAACACCGGTGCCTTCACGGCCGTGGACCGGGCGGCCGCAATCATTGCTCGCCTGAAAAAGATGGCCGCGGCAAAGTCGTTCTTTCCCGACTCCTTGGTTTATGTTCCGGAAGAGACCGGAGTGGACATCGCCTATCGCGGCACAACCGTTATGACGGTGTCGGACATGGATGCCCTGTGGAACAACGCCTCAAAGGACTCGCTTGCGCGTGCCTACGGCGCCGCCATGAAGCGAAGCGCCGTCGCCTTCCGCAGGGAGCATTCCCTGATCGCATATGTCGGAAGCGGCGCCGCCATCCTCGCGCTCCTGGCGTCGTGCATCGCCCTTGCCGTATTCTTGCGGCGGCTTGCGGCCACGGCGACGAACCGCATCGTAACCCGAAGAAACGCTCTGCTGAAGGGCGTTTCCATCAAGAACGTGTCCCTGCTCAGCAGGGACCGGCAGCTGAGGATCGTGATACAAGCCATACGGGTGCTGGAAATCGCCGCGTATTTCGTGTTGCTGTATGCAACGTTGTCCATACTCTTTTTCATACTGCCCTGGACCAAGGACATTTCGAAAACACTCGTCGACTGGGTCGTCCATCCCGTAAAAACCATCGCGCGGGGTATCGTCGAATATCTTCCGAAGCTCTTCAACGTCGCCGTCATCGTGATCGTGACCCAGCTTGCCGTGCGCGTGGCCAAGAAAGTGTTTGACGAAATAGGCAAAGGCACCCTCAAGGTGCGCGGGTTTTATGAAGACTGGGCGAGGCCGACGTTCAATATCGTGCGTTTTCTCCTCTACGCCTTCATGTTAATCCTTATTTTCCCCTATCTCCCCGGCTCCGAGTCCCCCGCCTTCCGCGGGGTAACGGTGTTTCTCGGCGTCCTGCTGTCGCTGGGGTCCACTTCTGCCGTGGCCAACGTGGTGGCGGGCCTCGCGATTACATACATGCGGCCGTTCCGCGTGGGAGACAGGATCCGCATTGGTGAAGTAACGGGCGACGTGATGGAAAAGACCATGCTCGTTACGCGCATCCGCACGCTCAAAAACGAGGACGTCACCATCCCAAACGCGGGCATCCTGTCGGGCCATACCGTAAATTTCTCCACCGCGGGCAAGGGCCGGGGGCTCATCGTCCATACCGCCGTCACCATCGGCTACGGCGTGCCGTGGCGGTCGGTTCACGCGGCGCTGACGGAAGCGGCGCTTTCCACGCAAGGAATTCTTTCGGAACCCCGGCCTTTCGTCTTGCAAACGAGTCTGGACGATTTTTATGTGACCTACGAGATAAACGCCTTCACCGATCAACCGCACGATATGGCAGCCATCTATTCCCGGCTTCACGAAAATATCCAGGACGCCTTTGGGAAAGCGAACATCGAGATAACCTCGCCCCATTACCGGGCGGTGCGAAGCGGCGGCGCGAGTACGGTACCGCAAAAGGGTTAACGATGCGGCGAGGAATACCTCCGCGACCGTGGCGCCGACCAAAAGAGGAAAAGGACGGCATCGGTTTTCCACAAACGTATTTTGTAGAGGACCGCGCGGACATGCCCGCGTTTTTCATTAGGGAACGGCAATGACGGCCAACGGCAACCATTTTTCCGCAAGCGATCCGCTGTGGTACAAGGACGCGGTGATATACCAGCTCCACGTCAAGAGCTTTTGGGACAGCACGGGCGACGGCATCGGGGACTTCGGCGGCCTCACCCGCAAACTCGACTACCTGGAATCGCTCGGCGTCACGGCGGTATGGCTCCTGCCCTTCTACCCGTCGCCGCTCAAGGACGACGGCTACGACATCGCCGATTATTTCAACATCCATCCGCTGTACGGGACCCTCCGCGACTTCAAGAATTTCCTCAGAGAGGCGCATCACAGGAACATCCGCGTCATAACCGAGCTCGTGCTCAACCACACCTCCGACCAGCACGACTGGTTCAAGCGGTCCCGTACGGCCGAGCCCGGGTCGTTCTGGCGCGACTTCTACATGTGGAGCGACACGGGCGACGGATACCGGGAGGCCCGGATCATATTCAAGGATTTCGAGACCTCCAACTGGTCGTGGGACCCCGTGGCGCGGGCCTATTACTTTCACCGGTTCTATTCCCACCAGCCGGACCTAAACTACGAAAATCCTCACGTGCACACGGCCATCCTCAAGGTAATCGACTACTGGCTGGGCATGGGCGTCGACGGCGTGCGTCTCGACGCCGTCCCCTACCTGTACAAACAGGAAGGGACCAATTGCGAAAACCTTGCGAAGACGTTCGAATTCCTGAGAAAGCTGCGCGCCCACGTCGACGAGAACTTCCCCGACCGCATGCTTCTGGCGGAGGCCAACCAGTGGCCCGAGGACGCGGCCGCCTATTTCGGGCGGGGCGACATGTGCCACATGGCGTTCCATTTTCCCCTCATGCCGCGCATGTTCATGGCGCTTCGCAAGGAAGACCGCTTTCCGATCATCGACATACTCGATCAAACGCCGCAGATTCCCGACACGGCGCAGTGGGCGGTGTTCCTCCGCAACCACGACGAACTCACGCTCGAGATGGTCACCGAGGAGGAGCGCGAATACATGTACCGCTCCTACGCGCACGATCCCTCCTCGCGCATCAACCTCGGAATCCGGCGGCGTCTCGCCCCGCTTCTGCAGAACAGCCGGCGCCGCATGGAACTCATGAACATCCTGATGTTCTCGCTCCCGGGTTCTCCCATCGTCTACTACGGCGACGAGATAGGCATGGGCGACAACCATTTCCTGGGCGACCGTAACGGCGTCCGTACGCCCATGCAGTGGTCGGGCGACCGCAACGCGGGTTTCTCGCTTGCCAACCCGCAGCGGCTCTACCTCCCGCTCGTCATCGACCCCGAGTACAATTACGAAACGGTCAACGTGGAAAACGAGGAGCGCAACTCCGCGTCGCTGCTCTGGTGGATGCGCCGCACCGTTGCCATGAGGCGCAAGTACCGGGCATTCGCGCGCGGGACGCTGGAGTTCGTTCGGTCGGACAATTCGAGCGTCCTCACGTTCGTGCGGCGGTTCGGTGAGGAGATAGTATTCGTGGCCGTCAACCTTTCCCGGTTCTGCCAGATGGTGAGCGTCGACCTCAAGGCGTTCGCCGGCTACACGCCCTACGACATCTTCAGCGCCAACAAGTTCCCGCGCATATCCGAAACCCCCTACGTTCTTACCATGGGGTTTCACGACTATTTCTGGTTCTCGCTCCGCAAGGAGAGAACGTCCGATCTGCTCTCGGAGAGCTACCGGCTCCCGGAATTGCGCGTCGACGGTTCGTGGGCCGACCTTTTCGACGGTTCGTCGGACGACCAGCTCGAAATGTCGGTATTGCCGCCCTATCTTCAGCAGCGCACCACCGCCGGATGCAAGCCCGCGACGATAGCGGAGACCAAAATCCTCGACAGGCTGTCGCTGGAGGAGCCGGGGTTCACGGCCATCATCCTGTTCGTCCGCGTTTCGTACGTGTCGGGAGAGCCCGACGTGATCGCCCTGCCGCTGTCGGTCGACGCGGAGGAGCAGGTCAACCGGGTCATCGGTGACGACAAGGGACTCATAGCCGCCCTGGTGATCGGCGGGGCGACGGGCATGCTGTACGACTGCGCCTTCCATCCGAGACTCCACTCGCTGCTGCTCAACTGCGCCGCGCGGCGCTGGAGACTGCACGGCGACGCGGGAACGCTCGCCGGCGCGGGGACCGCCGCGCTCCGGAAGGCGGTACGGGAGGAGCCGGCCCTTCCCCTGCCGATCACCGTTGTCAAGGCCGGCCTCCGCAACACATCGTTCTCGTACGCAAACCGTTTGCTCCTCAAGCTGTTCCGCAGGCTCGAGGAGGGGGCCAACCCGGACATCGAGCTGCACCGCCTCCTGTCGGCCCAGCCGCCCCTGGCGAAAAACGTCGCGCCGTTCTACGGCTCCATCGAGTACCGGATCAAGGACGGCTCCTTCATGCAGGTGGGGATGCTTACGGGATACGTTTCGAACACCGGCACCGCCTGGAGCCAGGCGATAGACGCGGCGGCCGTATTCTTTGAGGAGGTACTCGCGACGAGATCGCAATCCTCGCCCGACCCCAAGGCCTTCCCTACCCTTCTCGGCGTCCAAGGCACATGGGAGCCGGCCGGGCCGGACAAGTCGCTTTTCGGGCCGTTTTTCGAAGCGGTGAAGGTGCTGGGCGCGCGCACGGCCCGCATGCATGCGGCATTGTCGCAGGGGCAGGGCACGGAATTCGCCGTGGAGCCGTTCTCTCCGTATTACCAGCGCGAGCTGTTCCAGTCGACCCGGAACGCGATAAAGCAGTCTTTTTCGGCGGGAGCCCGAAACGAGAGCCTTGACAAAAACTCCAGGGACATGCTGGCGCGGCTCGCCGAAAGCGAAAAGGGGCTCATGGCCTTTCTTGGGCCGCTTCTCAAGACGAAGCTTTCGGGGGGTCGTTCGAGAATCCACGGCGATCTCCACTTGGGCCAGTTCGTCGCGGTCACCAACGATTTCGTGGTCAAGGATTTCGAAGGCGACCCGAACCTGTCGCTAAGCGAGCGCAGGACCAAGCGGTCGCCGCTGCGGGACGCGGCAAGCATGGTACATTCGCTGCACCGCGCCGCGTATTACGGCCTGCGGCGCCAGGTGAGGGCGCAGCAGAAGGAACTCCAGCTGCTCGGGCCGTGGGCCGAAACGTGGTGCGACGCGATGAGCGCCGTGTTCCTCTCGTCCTACCTCGACGAAATGTCGGACGCCGCCGTACTGCCGAGGAAGCACGACGAACAGCAGTACCTTCTCGCACTCTTTCTGCTCGACAGGGCCACGGGCGAAATCAGGTACGATTGCATGGAAGGGAAATGCGATCTCTCGATCCCGGCGCAGGCGCTTAGGAAATATGTTTCGGTCGCGGCCAAGCTCCAGGCGGAGCGCGGGGCCGCCCCCGCGAAGGGGTGAAGCGTGAGCCTCAGAATAAAACTCCCGTTGTTCATCGTTCTGTTCGTGTTCCTCGCATCCACGGCGATCCTCGGCATATCGGTCAAGCAGACCCGCACCCGGGGCGAGAAGAACATCGCCGACATCCGCTCCATAGAGACCGCCCGCGTCAAAAACGTCCTCAAGGAACACGTCAACATCATCTATTCCCTCATAAAGGCCCAGCACCAGCGCTCCATGTCGGAGGAGGACATGGCGTCGGTACTCGACAAGATCAAGACCATCACCTACGACAAGGGCCGCGGTTACTTCTGGATTTCCGACACGCGCGACTCGCCGCTGCTCCTCATCCACCCGTATATCGGCGGCCTGTCGGGCCCGGACAGCGCCAAGGTGCTTTCCCTCGTGCGCGAGGTGAACCGCCTGGTGCGCAGGCACGGGGAGGGATATTACGAACTCACCTGGCCCAGGCTGGGCGAGAAAGGGTTCTCCGACTCGACCTTTTCCAAACTCTGCTTCGCAAAACTGTACGGGCCGCTGGGCTGGGTCGTGGGCTCGGGCCGCTACACCGACGATATCGACGGCATCATCAACGGCCGCATCGCGCAGACGCGGGAAGAAGTCTCGGTGATCATACGTGACCGGCTTTTCTTCGCGGGGGGAGTGCTGCTGGCGTGCACCGTGGCCATCTTCGTCTTTACCGGCATGATCACGGGGCCCATAAACAGGCTTGTCTCGCTCACCGAGGAAATTTCCTCCGGCACGAAAGGATTTACGGAACGGATAACGCTCCGCTCCCGCGACGAGATCGGGCGGCTCGCCCGGTCGTTCAACGCCATGCTCGGCCACATCCAGGCGACCCTCGATAAACTGGAAGAAAGCGGGCGCGAATACCGCGAGCTCGTGGAGAACGCGAACAGCGCGATAATCCGGATAGACCGGCAGGGGGGGATCCTTTTTTTCAACGAATACGCGCAGCGGCTGTTCGGCTTTTCGGCGGAGGAAATACAGGGAAAAAACATCACCGACGTCGTTTCGGTCCCCGCGGACGTCCCCCACCCGAAGGCGCGCTCGGTTCTGTTCGAGGTGCTGTCGTCCCCGGAGGCCTACATTTACAACGAAGAGATTGTCCAGACCAAAACCAACGGCAAAAAATGGGTCGCATGGACCACCCGGCCCGTCTACGACAACGGCGGCGTCCTCAAGGAGATATTGTGCGTGGGCAGCGACGTCACGGCGCGAAAGCAGGCGGAGGAACTCGCCCAGCAGCAGCAGCGCACCCTCATCCAGACCGACAAGATGGCCACGCTCGGCATCCTCGTTTCCGGCGTGGCGCACGAAATCAACAACCCCAACAATTTCATCATCCTCAACGGCGAAAACCTTTCGGAGATATGGAAGGACGTCATGCCCGTCCTCGACGGATACCACGCCGCCCATCCCGAATACACCCTCGGCGGGCTTTCCTACGCCGAAATGCGGGACGAACTTCCCGGCCTTCTTCGGGGCATCAACGAAGGTGCGCGCCGCATCAAGAGAATCGTGGAGACCTTAAAGGACTTCGCCCGCCAGGAAAGCGGCGACATCAACCAGCGGATACAGCTGCGGCGGG
>JGI20214J51088_10000257_pt1 | contig 38576 bp, 36 predicted proteins | sample WetSurMetagenome_FD_51088 | JGI IMG/M metagenome (IMG submission 51088) | reverse complement strand
AGCTACATCGGCAAAACATGAGCGGGAGACGGAACTCGAATCCGCGACCCTCAGCTTGGAAGGCTGATGCTCTACCGACTGAGCTACTCCCGCTTATATTTGTCCTATACAAACCTCACCGGTCACACCGGATCGGTTTTCTCTGTACATTGTGGGGAGAGCAGGATTCGAACCTACGAAGTCATTCGACAACAGATTTACAGTCTGCCCCAGTTGGCCGCTTTGGTATCTCCCCAATAAAACAGAGTACGTCTGTTCAGACATACATTTGCTTTTCTATCATGAGCCGAAGAAGGGATTCGAACCCTTGACCTGCAGATTACAAATCAGCTGCTCTGGCCAACTGAGCTACTTCGGCAATTTTTTAAAGAACGACCGACATATGAAGTACATGACCCTCAAAAATCGGTCTGCAAATGTATGAATTAAAAATTCAAATCTCAAAAATTATCATAAGTTTTTTAATCTCTTTTTTTCTATTCTCCGCGCATTTTCTCCTTCTGTTTGGTAATCTGTTTTTTAAGAGCATCGATCACCTCATCGGTTGCTTCTTCAAAACTTTTACTCTGCTTACGCGCAAACAGCGGCCCGCCTGGGAATACAAGCCTTATCTCAGTGATTTTGTTTTCCTTCTCCTCATCATGATCGAGCCTGAGAAAGACCTCTGCTCCCACAATGTCTGTACTTAGCGTACTTAATTTGTTAACTTTCTGTGATACAAAATCAAGCAGTCGTTTGTCTGCTGTAAACTTAACCGAATGAATCTGAATGTTCATGACTCTTCCTCCTTATAATATATTAATTGATTTCAAGCCCGCGGATGAGCTTGTTTATATACTTTCTTAAGCTGCTCAAAGGTGTTGTGTGTGTAGATCTGCGTCGCTGAGAGATTTGCATGTCCGAGTAACTCTTTTATTGAATTGAGATCAGCCCCGTGGTTCAACATGTGCGTTGCAAATGTATGCCGCAATACATGCGGACTTTTCTTCTCTACTGTGGTCACCATGGAGAGGTACCTGTTTACTATATTATAAACGCTTTTGTCATACATTTTGTTTCCTCTGTCAGTAACGAAAAAACGCTCAGGAGACGAAATTCCTTCCTTGCCCCTGGCTTCAAGATAGTTACCAAGAGAATCAATAAATGAGCCTACCAGCGGAATTATTCTCTCTTTATTTCTCTTACCCCTTACCTTTACTGCTCCTTCAGTCAGATCAACATCCTCATCTCTCAGCCCTATCAACTCTGCCCGCCTCATGCCTGTCAGGTAAAGCATTTCAACTACAGCCCTGTCACGCTTACCGCTGAAATCATCACCGAAACTGAACTCATCCAGCAGCTTCCCGAGAGAATCCTCCTCAACAAACACAGGTAATGTTTTGGCCCGCTTTGGAAGAACAACCTTTTCCATAGGGCTGACCCTGATCTCTCCCTGTCTTAAAAGAAACCTGTAATATGCCCTCAGCGTTGATGCCTTCCGGTGAACAGATACAGGTGAATACCCCCCCTCAACCAGACTTACAATCCATCCCCTTATTTCTGAAGAGGTTACTTCACAGGTATTAAAAGAAATATCCTGTGACGTAAGCCACAGGAAAAACTGATCAAGGTCGTTCTTATATGAACACACCGTGTGCTGAGAATATCGCTTCTCTGCCTTAATATATTGTAAAAACGATTCCTTCCTATCCATCAAAGGAACCTTTTTAGCTGTTTTTTATTTTTATGGAAGGAAGTATGCTACTCCTCGTTCTGCTGCATGTTCTGAACGTAGATAGCTTTTTTTATCTCTTCCCTGCGGCGTACTGACGGCTTAATAAATGCCTGACGTGCACGCAGTTCGCGTATCACACCTGTCTTTTCAAACTTGCGTTTGAATTTCTTTAATGATCTGTCTATGTTCTCGCCTTCTTTAACTGGTACAATAATCATAACTTGTTTTCTGTTTTATCGAGCCGCAAAATTAATCAGTTAAAAAATCATTTCAAAACTTTTCATGACATTTTCTCATGAGAAATCTTCATTTCACTTGCCCCTGGCTGCATTTCCTGTAGCTTCAGTGCCTGCCGGGGCAACCCTGCAATAAGGTGCCATGCGTGAGGCTTTCAAAGAATCAATGACCTTCTGCCGCACCAATTCCCCTATGTCTGAAGGCGGCCCAATGAGCTTCCTGTATTTCAATATCGACCTGGCAGCTGCTGGACCTATATAAGGATGACGGGCAAGCGTTTTATAGCAACAGGTATCTATTGAAATCTTTCTGACAGAATCAACGTTGACATAAACTCTTCCTGCCAGATCGCTGATCACTGAGGTATCAATGCCGTACACTTCACCAAGCTGCTCCGTACTGACAAAGCCACCAAGCAGATCTCTGAATCTTATAATTCTTCCTGAGAGCACCTCCCCTATCCCCGGCAGCTTAACCAGGTCTTCCGCGGTACATGAGTTAAGCTCTACCAGACAAACCTCAGGAGACGCATCGGCTCTTTTCGTTGGGGCAACATTGCCTGGCCTGCTGTAATCTTCTGTAACTTTTTTTTCATCATCAATAATAACATATGGGGTTAGTTTTTTTACCATTGCCTCACTTATCCCAAAGACTTTTCCAAGGTCTCCAGCCTGCCTGAATCTTGCCCCTGAGTTCCTGTAGCTGAGAAATGTTGATGCCTGCCGGCTGCTGAATCCAAGTCTTATTAATTCTGTTTTCGTAACAATATTGGGGTTAAAAGCAAACATTTTAAGAGGCTCCGCAGCGGGATCACTTACCGTATCTGACAAGCCTGATACACTGGTGAGGGTGACAAATATTTCCGGCCGCTCACGTGGTAAGCTGAAATAACGAATGAAAAATAAAGCTATAAGGATCGCAACGAGAGTAAAGGTGGCTCTCTTTTCTCTCCTGTTATAACCAAAGAGATAATCGGTTATCTTTCGAAAGCGATTCATCTTCGGGAAGTGCAGCGACGTGATGCAATTTATGAAAATGTCTCACTCTTGTCAAGTAAAACATTTGGCTGATCAGAAAGGATAGCCAATACCAAAAACAAGCGCCATATCGTCCCTTAGGTTATAAGCCCGGGAGAGAGGGATGATTTTGGTTCCGTCAGGAATTGACGGGTCACGCATCTTAAATCCAATATCTGTTCTGAGCAAGACAAACTTTATGTCGTATCTTAAACCAAATCCTACACCCACGGCGGTGTCATCGATGAACTTTTTAATCTTAAACTGCGCCCCTGGCCTGTCAACATCGTCGCGGAAAGTCCAGATATTACCAGCATCGGCAAAGACAGCTCCTTCGAGTATCCAGAACAGCTTAAAGCGGTACTCTGCGTTTGCTTCAAGCTTTATATCTGCCGTCTGATTGATGAAATGGCTTTTATCCGGAATCAGGTATGATCCGGGGCCCAGTGACCGCACAACCCATGCCCTGATATCGTTTGAGCCTCCTCCAAAATACTGTTCAGCAAATGGCATCGCATTTTTTGTGTTGCCGTATGGGAAACCCACGCCTGCAAAAGCCCTGTATACAACCGAACTGGCTTCGTTCAACTTGCGATGGTAGCTTATGTTGACTTCTCCCTTGATGTACTGGGCAAAGTCCTGACCGAAGAGCTTATAGGATGAGGTATCATTCCTCTCCTTACCTGCCATTTTATAAGCCAGGGATAAAAGGTTACCGGCAGCATTAAAACTAAACCTGATATACCAGTAGTCTTTTGATCTCTGAATCTTCTGATTGTTGAATGTATATGTGTAATTACCCCCAACAATCATCATATTCTTGTATGAATCAGCAAGATAAGAAGTGGTTTTCACTTTTTCATTAAATGCCGAATCAATGTATGGCAGGGTTACAACGTCAATAAAAACCGGATTCAGAGTACGTTCTGAGTATTTGCCTCCTTTCCAGGAATACCCGGCCGATAAATTCACAACAGTCTTGGTGTAAACGGGTATCTTCTGATGACTGTAACCGAGCTGAAGAACCGTTTTCGGATCATGATTCCGTATGAAAATCTCCTTTGCAGGGTATGGGGTAAGGAACTTCGGGAGGCTCAAAGTCCCTTCGACACCGTACTCAAGTGAATTTTTGAAACCAGTAATATGTTCAGTGAGTGTCTCATAGGCTCCCTTCAGTTTTATATTCAGGTTTTCAGCACCACGGAACAGGTTCTTGTTTGAGTAAATTAGATTCACAGCTCCGCCCAGGTTACCTGATGAGTTTGTTCCTTCAAGCTCCACTGTATATGCCTGGCGAATCGTGGGAGTGAGCTGTACAACGCAGTTCAGCACTCCCTCTCCAGCGCTTGTGCTTGGTTCCTCAACATAACCAACGCTTACAAGGCGGTGATTCTTGAGGGCAATCAGATGTGACTGGCTTAGCTCCGTATTTGATACGTTAAACAATGTCCCCGGCATCACATACATTGATTGTTTGATAATTGAAGGTTTAATATATGGCTTCCCCGGGGGTGAAATGAAGTTGAGGCCTTCGTAATTAACAGTATCAAAGTCAGAGAAATACGATTCCCCCTCCCTAAGTGCAACCTTAGGGTCAAACTGCGGGAAAATAAATACATCCTTTATCCTGTAAAGCTTGTGAGGAGTATAAACAAGCTTCCCCTGATCATCAAGCGAAGGTTTTCGTGATACGTTATAAAAAATGTCTACCTGGTGCTTCCCAAGTGTGCTGTCAACCTTGAAAAAAATATCTTCAGCAGAAAAAGTATAGAAGCCTATATTTCTTATAAACCTCTCAAGCCGCTGGCGCTCCATTTGCAAAAGGTCAACATCATAAATCATACTTTTATCAATGAGACAGTTAATGGTATCCATGGTTATTAAACCTGTGAGTGCCGTATCACTGATCTCATATTTAATATCCCTGATGCGGTAAGGTTTCCCGGGTGTTATATTATAAGAAACAATAGCTTCCTTTTTTTCCACCCTGGTCGTCTCATCTACATTAGCGTCAAAATACCCTTTCGATTTAAGGAATGACTCAATCTGGGCACCTGATTTGTCAGCCGTTGTCTTATCAAAAATAACAGGCTCTTCACCAATGTTCCTTAACCACTTATGAAACCAGTTTGTCTTGTTGATGTTGGAGAGGTTGTAGAGTGCAAGGTGAAAGCGGGTCCCGAAGATCCTTTTATTAGGCACCTGTTTTACATATGGCTTGATTGTCTTTGTTGTGATGGAAGAAGAGAGCTCTTTCTTGCCGGCGTTCAGCACAATCTTATTTTTGCTTAACAACAGGTTCCCTTCTGAGACGTATTTGGTGGGATTACAACCTGAAACAATTAAAATTAAACAGAGTGCAGTAAGCAGAAAGGGAATTCTAATTTTTATATTTGTCAAAGGTAATTTCAATTTGAATGCTTTCTTAATGATAGCAAATATATCATTATAAACTATATTTTCAACCGAGGGGTTATGCTTAAAATGATATCGCACCATCAGTCAAAGCTTATTGTTTCTCTGCAAAAAAAGAGAACCAGGGAAGAAGAAGGTCTGTTTGTAATTGAGGGAGACAAGCTTGTGAGGGAATATCTCATGGCAGGCAACAGGGTAAGGTTGCTTGCCGGGAAGCCGGAATGGATCTCAGGAGAATCCGATGAGCTTCTCTCACGTTCCGATAATGTTGTAACTGTAGGTTACGATGAGCTTAAGAGGATAAGCACCCTCACCACCCCTCACAATGTTATTGCTGTTGCTCCCATTTTGAGTAAGCCCTTCATTGCAGATACTATCAATGGGCACCTTTCGCTGGTCCTTGAGTATGTTCAGGATCCGGGTAACCTTGGGACTATAATAAGGGCAGCTGCCTGGTTTGGTATCGGGAAAGTGATATGCTCACCAAACTGTGTCGACATATATAATCCCAAAGTGTTACAGGCTACAATGGGTGCATTTATGCATGTCGATGTTTATTATACCCCTCTCGAGCCGCTGCTTGAAAGAGCCAGGGCTCTATCGGTTCCCGTATACGGTACTGTAATTGACGGGGAGTCGGTCTACACCCAGGATCTGAGTCAGGAAGGGGTTATACTACTGGGAAACGAGTCAAAAGGGCTCTCTGAGAACCTGCTTCAGTTTGCCAATAAACTTATCTCTATTCCCGGTCCGGAGAAGCCTGCTGCCGGTATCGATTCGCTTAATGTTGGTATGGCTGCTGCGGTGATATGCTCGGAGTTTGCACGTCGTAGAACCGTTGCATGCAACGGTTCTACAAAACGATGAATTATAAATTCAATAATTTTTATTATTTGTTCCGGTATTTTTCCGCGATTTTCTCCGCCACACGTTGACCATCCACAGCTGACGATACTATACCGCCTGCATATCCGGCACCTTCACCTGCAGGATACAAGCCTGAAATGCCCTCGGCTGTCATCGTCTCCCTGTCGCGTAAAATGCGAACAGGTGATGATGTGCGTGATTCTACAGCTACCACAACAGCCTCATTTGTAACGAATCCTTTCATGCTTCTTCCAAAGGCTGTTAAGCCCTTTTGTAATCCTGATGTGATGAATTCAGGCAGCCACTCATTCAGTGCTGAAGGCGTCACTCCGGGGAAATATGATACCTGCGGAAGAGATGCTGATCTCTTCCCTGCAACAAAATCAGCAAGACGCTGTGCCGGTGCACACTGGCTTCTGCCACCATTCTCCCAGGCAAGCTTCTCAAGCGACTGTTGAAAGAGCATGCCGGCAAGAGGTGTTTTACCAAATTCTGCGGGGATATCTTCTTCACGTATTTCCACAACAATGCCGCTGTTGGCAAATTTTGAGTTGCGACCTGACGGTGACATCCCATTAACCACCACCTCTTCAGGTCCTGTGGCTGAGGGCACCATGAATCCGCCCGGGCACATGCAGAAAGAATATACGCCTCTGCCATCAACCTGTGTGACAAGAGTATATGATGCTGCAGGCAGATATTCGCCCCTGGTCTTGCCATGATATTGCATTCTGTCAATGAGTTCCTGTTGATGCTCCACCCTTACTCCCATAGCGAAGGGCTTATATACAAGCTTTACATTTCTTGAAAACAGAGCCTGGTATATGTCGCGTGATGAGTGGCCTGTAGCAAGCACAATGTCGCCGGCCTTAATAACCTGGCTGCCATTTACTGTCACACCTCTGAAACAGTTATTCTCAATAATAATATCTGTAATGCGGCTTTTGAACATTATAACACCGCCCGATTTAAGAATTGTCTCACGTATGGATGTTATTATCCGGGGCAGGCGGTCAGTGCCAAGATGAGGATGAGCCTCATAGAGTATGGCCGGGTCAGCTCCGTGAAGCACAAGCAACTCCAGTACCCTGCGGTTGTCTCCACGCTTTTTTGACCGCGTATAGAGTTTACCATCAGAAAAAGTCCCTGCACCGCCCTCTCCAAAACAATAGTTAGAGTCGGGGTTTACAATATGCTTCGTGCTTATCGCTGCCACATCGCGTTTGCGCTCCGGAACCTCCGTACCGCGCTCAATGATGACTGGTTTCAGTCCGGCTTCAATAAGAGCTAGTGAAGCAAAAAGACCCGCCGGGCCTAATCCGGCTACAATAACCTCACGGCCTGATGAAACATCGTTTGAATGAAAGGGTTCGATCTGTTCAGTCATTTCTCCGGGAGCAAAGATCTGCAGGGATACATTAACTTTAATAACAGATTGACGGGCATCAACAGATCGCTTTACTGTACGATAAGTAAATTCCTCCGACTTGATTTGTCTGCTTATAAAAACTTTAAGAGCAGCCTCATCAAATGCCACTTCGGGCGGCAATACAAGATTCAGCTCTTCTGCCATAACTATTCAAAATGAAACGCCAGTACCCACATCTGCGATCTGAGAGATTCAATGGCATTACAGTACTCCGGGTGACCCGGGGCAGGACTGTGCACCAGAACATCCCTGATCCCATTCTCCATCTTTACTTCAATGGAAAGTTTAAACTCAGGAAGATAGAAATCCATTCCTGCTCCTATATCGTAATAGAGATCTGCCCTGCGTAGGCGAAGATATATATTTGTAGCATCATCATACTCCTTCTTGCCTGCCAGGTCATACTTGAAGTTAAGTCCGGAAATGAGATATGGTCTCACGTTGTTCAGGCGCATCCCCTTGAACTTAAGCATCAGGGGAAACTCAAGGAAAGATGACTCAAGCTTCTGGTTGCCATTCACCAGGGTCTTGTTCTTATAAAAATTTATTGTCCGCTGACCAAGTGACACTCCTGGCAAAAAACGCAGGTCAAAAAAATTGGCAGGCCGGTAGTTAATAACCACCTGTATATTGACACCGGGATTAAGCACTGCGACCTCCGGAAAGAGCGAATCTGTATTTACAGAGAACTGTGATGGCTTGATCTTGAAATCCATCGTGTTAAGTCCGATGCTAAATCCGAAATGCAAAGGGCGGTCGTCGTATGATGAATCGTTTTTTGGTTTCTGTTTTTGTGCTGAAGCCAGCAATGGGATAAGCAAAAACAAAATTATAAAGGTCTTTTTCAACACGGGGAGTAGTATTTCTAATAAAACGAAAATAAATAAAATTATTGCAATGTCAATAATTCGCTAGTTTTTAAATGCATAGTAAATGGTTGCAATGCCTCCGCTCAATCTTTTAAATTCACAGCCGCTGAACCCTGCCTCAGATAATATCTCTGTAAATCTGTCTCCCTCAGGGAATGCCATCACCGACTCGGGAAGATATGTGTAGGCCTTTGCGTCTCCTGAGATAACCCGGCCCATCAGTGGCAATATTCTTTTGAAATAAAAGAAATAAAGTTGTTTAACCGGGAAGTATGAAGGTTTTGAAAATTCGAGAACCATTATCATCCCTCCATGCCTCATGACCCTGAATATCTCAGTAAGTCCTTTCAAGGGAGAGCTGAAGTTGCGCACCCCAAAGGCACACATTGCAGCATCAAAAGTCTCGTCATTAAAAGGTATTGCTTCTGAGTCGCCTTTTAAGAGCTCAATCTTACTGTCAAGTCCGCGATCAGATATTTTCTTCCTGCCCAGTTCAAGCATCTTTTCACTTATGTCGATACCTGTTACTTTTGCGGGGTTAAGCCTCAGTGCGGCAATGGCAAGATCGCCTGTTCCGGTAGCAACATCAAGTATCTGATCAGGTTTAATATTCCTGCCTATGATTTTGATTGCCCGGCGACGCCATAGCCTGTCGGTTCCAAGTGAAAGAAAATGATTAAGAAAATCATAATGACGGGCAATGTCGTCAAACATCGCTTCAACCTGATGCGCTTTTGAACTGTTATTGCCTTCGTTATTATCCATCTCTTCTAATTGTCGGCCAAAGATAAATACATTATCCAATAAAGAAAAGGCATCATCATTTTGCACAAAATCAGGAAAACTGTTGTCAAAGATGCTTATTTTTACCCGTCAAATTTAACGACATGAAACAGACAGTACTTGTTACAGGAGCCACATCAGGCATCGGAGAGGCAACAGCAAAACGCTTTGCTGAAGCTGGTTACAAACTCATCATCACAGGCAGAAGAAAAGAGAGGCTTGATAATCTTGAAGCTTTGCTTAAAAAAGAATACAAATGTGAAGTCCTTTCTCTGAACTTTGACGTAAGGGAAAAAGACGAGGTTGAAAAATTCCTGGGACACCTGCCGGCAGGATGGGAAGATATTGATATCCTTGTTAACAATGCAGGGCTGGCAGTCGGTCTGGGTCATATAGATGACGGGGTTATTGACGACTGGGAAAGAATGATAGACACAAACGTAAAAGGACTGTTATATGTAACCCGTACAATTTCTCCCGGCATGGTCAAACGAAACAAGGGCCATATTGTAAATATAGCCTCCATTGCCGGTAAACAGGTTTACGAAAACGGAGCGGTCTACTGTGCATCAAAACATGCTGTTGACGCTCTCTCCCGTGGCATGCGAATCGATTTTGTGAAACATGGCATAAAGGTTACAAACATAGCACCCGGATTGGTTGAAACTGAGTTCTCACTGGTACGTTTCAAAGGTGATGAGGAAAAGGCAAAAGGTCCGTACAAGGGTATCACTCCTCTTAATGGCGACGATATTGCTTCGGTTATCTTTTTTGCTGCAACATTGCCGGGTCATATCTGCCTGAATGATATAGTCATCACCCCAACGGGCCAGGCAGATGCGATTTATTATAACAGGCATTTGTAGAGCCGTTGCATGCAACGGTTCTACGACGAATCAAAATTTAATTTTCTGATTACCATACACCCGATAAAATGAAAGAAAACCGATATAATCCCGATTACCTTCACGCTTTTGTGTGCGATGTTTTTAAGAAACTCGGATGCAGTGAGGAGGATGCAAAAGCTGTTTCAGATGTGCTTATAGCTGCCGAGATGCGTGATCACTCTTCACATGGGATGATCCGTGTCAAGGAATACTATGAGCTCTGGAAGACAGGCAGGGTAAACGCTACTCCGCACATCACAGTAGTGCATGAGACGCCTTCCACCGCTGTTGTTGACGGCGACCGCTGCTTTGGAATGGTAGCCGGCATGAAATCGATGAAGCTTGCAATAGATAAAGCTTCTGTCACAGGAACAGGCTGGGTTGCAACACGCAACTCAAACCACTTCGGCATTGCGGGTTTTTATGCCATGATGGCACTTAAACATGATATGGTAGGCATATGTCTTACCAATGCCAACCCTCTTGTAGCTCCCACCTTTTCTGTAAGTCGTTATCTCGGGACAAACCCGGTTGCTGTTGCCGTCCCTGCCCTCACTGAACCGGCTTTTGTTGCCGATTTTGCCACCACCCCTATCGCCCGTGGTAAGCTGGCAGTGGCAGAGAAGAAGGGCGAGAAGGTTCCGTTTGGGTTTGTACAGGATGCTGATGGCATTCCTTCAGATGATCCGGGTATCCTTAAGCAGGGCGGGTCAATGCTTACCCTCGGGGGCGACCGTGTTCACGGCAGCCATAAGGGATATTGCATGACATCAATAGTTGATATCTTCTGCTCTGTCTTTGGCGGTGCCAACTTTGGTCCTTTCGTGCCACCAAGTGTGGCCTACCTGCCTGTGCTTGATACAAAGACCGGCGAGGGCACCGGACATTTCTTTGGCGCCATGCGCGTAGATGCCTTCAGACCGGCATCGGAGTTCAAGGAAAAAATGGATGAATGGATTAAGACCTTCCGCGGAGCCAAGCCTGCAAAGGGACAGGATAAAGTACTCATTCCCGGCGATCCGGAACGAGAGGCTGAGAAACGTTACCGCAAGGAAGGATTAAAACTGGTACCGGCGGTAGTAGAAGATCTGAAAGTAATTGCTGCTGAACTGAAACTGGAATTCGTTGAAGAGTGAAAGACAAAAGTAAGCCCCTCACCCTCCCGATAGCTATCGGGACTCTCCCCTGAAGGGGCGAGGTGTCCATGCAATAATGTTGTGTACTTTTTATCTTTTGCCTTTTATCTTTTGCCTTTTATCTTTTGTCTTATTTATCCAAAAAGCCCTGTTCTCTGATCACCTTCAGGAACGCTTCTGAGAAGTACTCGTTATCAGCCTTCTTATAACGTACATCGGTGAACACCTGTGCCAGTGTCTCTTTCTTATTTTCGGCAATGAACTGAGCAGAATCGGCACGGGACTCTTTGTCGCGATATATATTATCTATCATCTCAGGAGAATAGTCTTGGTAAGTCTCGTTATGAACCACACCGGACAATGGTAAGCGGTCAACCTGTGCTGGAAACTCAGCTGGCCAACCCATGGTCACGGTGGCAACAGGGACAACACCCTTTGGCAGTTGTAAAGTCTCAATTATTGAAGCTGCATTATATATTACCGTTCCCAGGTAACATATACCAAGTCCCTCTTCCTCAGCAGCATTGCATACTGTCTGGGCTACAAGCAGTGCATCGATAGCTGCAGTCATGAATGAAAGGAAGTTGTCATATCCGGGTTCAGCTTTGCGCTGACGACACCACTTATTGAAGCGGTTAAAGTCGGCACAAAAGGTAAGAACCACCGGCGCAGTGGTAATCATAGATTGATTGAAGTGCGCCGGGGAAAGTTTGTCTTTTATCTCCTGGCTGCGGGTGACAATAATGCTGTATACCTGCATGTTACCGGTTGTTGATGCACGTGAGCCGGCAAGGAGGATCTTATCAAGAAGCTCCTGTGAAACAGGTTTATCTGTGTATTTTCTTATTGAGCGGCGTAAGAAGAATGAATCGTTCATAGCATTAATATTTCAGAACGTAAAATAAGCAATAATCGGGTAAAAAATTAATGACATATATGTTGATATTTCTTCGACCCCGTCGGGGTCGGACAAATATTTTTCATATCATCGTCTACATACCTGTGATCCCTCCGGGATCAAATTGAAATTTCCATATGTCTGTTTTGTCAGCTAATTATAAGCATGGACCATAATTCAGTAGTAATAAGATTAAATATAGGTGATAAAACCATGATTTTACATTAATCGATGCCGGAGGCATCGCAGGTTTGTAGAAAAAGGATTAGCTAATCCATATACGACCCCAGCGGGGTCGCAGGTTTATGCCAAAAAAAAGAGACGCGATCAATCACGTCTCTACGAAATTCTGATCGAAGCGTCTCCCTTCCCCCGCGTCGGGGGAAGGTCCCGATAGCTATCGGGAGGGGTTAGGGGCAGGCATTATTTTATATTTACCGCAATCCAGTCACCCACATGCGATGTGCTCATCTTTGAAGATGACTTTATATCCTCGGTCACAACATCTATCTCAAGTGCTGATGTCACAGCGCGGCGTATCTCCTCTGCCTCCTCAGTCAATCCTTTGCTTTCAAGAAGCATAGCAGCAGAAAGAATAGTACCCATCGGGTTTGCAATATTCTTTCCGGCAGCCTGGGGATATGAACCATGAATAGGTTCAAAGAGCGAAGTCATATCGCCTGCCGAAGCCGAGGGTGCCATGCCCAGCGAACCTGTTATGACGCTTGCCTCATCAGTGAGGATGTCACCAAACATATTCTCAGTGACCATCACATCGAACCTCTTCGGGAACTGAATGAGCTGCATTGCAGCATTGTCAACAAACATAAAATCGAGTTGCACCTCAGGATATTGAAGAGCCATCTCCTGCGCAGTCTCCCTCCAAAGACGTGATGTTTCGAGGACGTTTGCCTTGTCAACCACGGTAAGATGCTTCTTCCTCTTCATTGCCTCCCTGAAGGCATAGTGAAGAATTCTTTCAATCTCAGCCTTTGAATATGTACATGTGTCATATGCACTGTTATCGCTTTCGTTTCTGCCTCTGTCGCCAAAATATATCCCTCCTGTCAGTTCGCGGATTACCAGAATGTCAACGCCATCAATTATCTCTGCTTTGATAGGTGACTTGCCCAGCAGCGGCTTAAAAGTTGTTATGGGCCTTATGTTTGCGTACAGCCCAAGTTTCTTGCGCATAGCGAGCAATCCCTGTTCAGGCCTTACTTTGGCCTTAGGGTTGTTATCAAACTCAGGGTCTCCGATTGCACCAAAAAGTATGGCATCAGATTTTTTGCATAACTCAAATGTCTCGTCCGGGAATGGGTTGCCTGTAGCCCTGATTGCAGCTGCACCAACAAGCCCATGCTCATAGTTGAAAGTATGATTGTATTTTTTTGCGACAGCATTAAGAACTTTCTTAGCCTCTTCAATTATCTCCGGTCCTATCCCGTCACCCGGCAGAACAGCAATATTCAAATTCATCTTTAGTGTGTTTTATTTAATGTTTTCAATTATGTTCAGCATTTTTTGTGTGGCTTTTATTGCCGATTCAGTCTGGTCAGCCTCCAGTCCTTTTGTCTTAAACTCCTTGTTACGGTAGCTCCATGTAATGATTGTCTCAACAAGAGCATCCGTTTTACCGCCGGGCGGGATTGTCACCTGGTAGTCAACAAGCAGTGGTTGTTCTTTGTCGAGGGTGACATATAGCTTCCACAAGGCTTTCATGAAGGCATCGTACTGTCCATCGCCTATGGCGCTTTCTTCGTACATTTTGCCGTATATCTCAACCGCAATGTTTGCCACAGGTCTCAGGCCGGTGGCAATTGAGAGTGAGTAGTTTTTTATTTGTATCGGATGATGTGCCAATCCGTTGCCAATTACATCTGAGATGATGTATGGCAGATCTTCAGTTGTAACATTCTCTTTTTTGTCGCCCAGGGCGATGACTCTCTCAGTGACTTTCTGCATCTCCTCAGGATCGAGAGAGAGGCCAAGCTCCTCGAGGTTTTTGCGGATGTTCGCCTTGCCGGATGTCTTGCCAAGGGCATATTTCCGTACCCTGCCAAAACGTTCCGGTTCAAGCCTGTTACAATAGAGATTATCTTTTGAGTCACCATCGGCATGAACACCGCATGTCTGGGTGAAGACGTTTTCACCTATAAGTGGCTTATTTGCCGGTATACGTATACCTGAGAATGTCTCAACCATCCGGCTTACTTTTGTAAGGTTGGTCTCATTGACATTATTTTCTAATTTGAGATGGTCATTCAGTATTCCTATAATACTCGAAAGAGGCACGTTACCGGCCCTTTCTCCCAGGCCGTTTATTGTAGTATGCAGGCCGTTTACGCCCGCCAGAACAGCATTGTAGGCATTTGCCACTCCGAGATCATAATCGTTATGGCCATGGAAATCAAAATGCTGTCCGGGAAATTTATCAACTGTTTCCTTGCAGAATCTGTAGGCCTGTTCGGGGTTCAGTATGCCAAGGGTATCGGCAAGCATGATCCTTTCAGGCCTGAGTTTAATTATTTCGTTTACCAGGTAAAAAACATAGTCAGGTGAATCAATCATCCCGTTTGACCAGTCTTCGAGGTAGACATTCAGATAAATACCTGATTTCCCGGCATATTCAAAAACAGATGCGATATCACGCACATGTTCCTCCGGGCTCTTTCCCAGCTGGCCGCGACAGTGTCTGAGAGAGCCTTTGCAAAGAAGGTTCATCATCCTGGCTCCGCTTTCAACAACCCAGTCGACAGAGCGGGTTCCGTCGACGAAACCCAGTACTTCAACCTTTCCAAGCTTACCTTTCTGACCTGCCCATTGGGTTATTTTCTTTACGCTCTCCATCTCTCCCTGAGAGACACGTGCAGAAGCCACCTCAATGCGGTCTACCTTTAGCTCATCAAGCAGCAGACGGGCGATATTCAGCTTCTCGGCGGGATTGAATGACACACCGGAAGTCTGCTCCCCGTCGCGGAGAGTGGAGTCCATTATCTCTAATATTTTCCTGCCCATAATGTTTCTGCTTCAGCAATTTCATTCCTGAGGTTAACCAGATAATCTATATCATCATAACCCTGCATCAGACACTCTTTTTTATATCCGTTTATTATGAACGGTTCGGAAAGGTTTTTTGAGAGTACTGAAATTGTTTGTTTCTCCAGATCGACACTCACTTTTGTATCAGGTTCTGCCACAACAGTCTGAATAAGCTCATCCAGAAACTTCTGTGACACCTGAACAGGTAATATGCCATTGTTAAGTGCATTATTCCTGAAGATATCGGCAAAGAAGCTTGATACCACCACCCTGAAGCCATAGTCATAAATAGCCCATGCAGCGTGTTCACGGCTTGATCCGCAGCCGAAGTTACGTCCGGCAACCAGGACCGTTCCGGAGTAATCCGGGTTATTGAGTGCGAAGGTCTTTACCGGGTTGCCTTCAGGTGTATATCTCCAGTCGCGGAAGAGATAGTCGCCAAATCCCTCGCGTGTTGTAGCCTTCAGATAACGTGCCGGGATGATCTGGTCGGTATCTATATTCTCTTCAACAAATGGAACACACTGTGAAACTATTGTTTTGAATTTTTCTTTAGCCATAGTAATTCTCTCTGTTAAAATAATTTACTCAACCGGGTTTGAAATGACACCTGTCACCGCGGCGGCAGCTGCCAGCAGCGGACCTGCGAGGAATGTCCTTGACCCCGGGCCCTGCCGGCCTTCAAAGTTGCGGTTTGAAGTAGAGACACAATATTTTCCTTCCGGAACCTTGTCATCGTTCATTGCAAGGCATGCCGAACACCCCGGTTGTCTGAACTCAAAACCGGCCTCGCTGAGTATCTGCACCAGGCCCTCTTCATGTGCCTGTTTCTCGACAAGCTTTGAACCAGGCACTATCCAGGCAGTAACACCAGGTGCCTTCCTCTTACCTTTGATGTAACCTGCAAAAACGCGAAGGTCCTCAATGCGCCCGTTGGTGCAACTGCCAAGAAAAACATAATCTATCTTTTTACCCAGGAGTTTTTCTCCGGGTTTAAGACCCATGTAATTCAGTGCCTTTATAAATGACTCGTTTGAAGAGTCGTCAGGATTTTCATTAGATGGAATTGAAGCGGTGACGGGCATTGCCATTCCCGGGTTTGTACCGTAGGTTATCATCACAGGGATTTCCTCAGCAGTAAATGAATATTCTCTGTCAAATGTTGCACCATCGTCTGTGACGAGCTCTTTCCACTTTTCCACTGCTTTGCCAAAATCATCACCTGCCGGTGCGTTCATGCGTCCCTTCAGGTAATCAAAAGTCTTCTTGTCAGGAGCAATCATACCTCCTCTTGCGCCCATCTCTATGCTCATGTTACACAGGGTCATACGCCCTTCAACAGTTAAGCTGCGGATGGCACTACCTGCAAACTCAACAAAATAACCCGTGCCGGCATCAGTGCCAAGCCTCGAAATGATATATAGTATAACGTCTTTTGCTGAGACACCATCCCGTATCTTTCCGTCAACTGTGATCCTCATGCTCTTTGGCTTAGGCTGAAGTATACACTGTGATGCCAGCACCATCTCCACCTCGCTGGTGCCGATGCCGAAAGCAATGCAACCAAGAGCACCATGGGTTGAGGTGTGGCTGTCGCCGCACACTATTGTCATGCCGGGCTGTGTAAAACCCAGCTCCGGACCAACAACATGTACTATTCCGTTGAATTCACTGCCGAGGCCAAAATGCTGTATGTTATTCTTTACGCAGTTGTCTGCAAGCTTATCAAGCTGTGATCTCGATTGCTCATCGCGCACTTGAAGATGTTGGTTGACAGTGGGGGTATTATGGTCAGCTGTTGCAGTGACCTGCTTTGGCCTGAAGACCTCCAGCCCGCGCGAAGCCAAACCAGCAAAAGCCTGAGGGCTTGTTACCTCATGAATATACATTCTGTCGATATATAAAACGTTAGGGCCATCGTCTATCTTCCTTACAACATGGGCATCCCATATCTTATCAAATAATGTCTTTTTCAAAACTTAAAATTTTAAATGTTAAGCAAACTTTGAAACCGCATCGAGATATGCTTCAACTGAAGCAGTTATAATATCGGTATGAGCAGAGAATCCATAATACATTTTTCCACGGTTCTCGACCTGGATGTGTACCTTACCAACATCATCACTTCCCTGGGTGATAGCCTGAATCAGGAATTCTTCAAGACGGATCTTACGCCTGACTATCTTCCTGACCGCAGTAAATGCAGCGTCAACAGGTCCGTTACCCGAAGCTGATTCTGTGAGCACTTCATCGTTGTATTTAATCTTGACTGTAGCAGAGGGAATGGTTGCCGAGCCACACACCACCTGAAGCGACAGGAGCTGCAGTTTCTTTTCCTCCTTACCATTGCCACCGATGAGTGTCTGAAGGTCCTCATCCCTGATGTTCTTGTTCTGATCGGCCATTATAAGGAACTTCTTGTAAAGCTTATCAAGCTCCGGCTTTGATGGTTTTACGCCAAGAATCTGCAAACGATGTTTTAATGCTGCACGGCCACTGCGGGCAGTGAGAACTATTGATGACTGGCTCACACCTACATCCTTTGGATCGATGATCTCATAGTTCTCCCTGTTTTTCAGAACACCATCCTGATGTATCCCTGATGAATGAGCAAAGGCATTGCGTCCGACTATTGCCTTGTTTGGCTGCACCGGCATGTTCATAAGTGATGAGACCAGCCTGCTGGTACTATAGATTTTTTTTGAATCGATAGCAGTGGTAAGGTCAAGCCCTGCATGACTCTTAAGAATCATTGTAACCTCTTCAAGAGATGTGTTTCCGGCCCTCTCACCTATCCCATTGATGGTTGTCTCAACCTGACGTGCACCGTTAAGCACACCTGAAATACTGTTCGCCGTGGCCATCCCAAGATCGTTATGACAATGGGTTGAAATAATTGCCTTTTCTATTCCTCTGACATTCTCTACAAGATATCTGATCTTCTGACCATAATCGGCAGGCAGACAATATCCTGTTGTGTCAGGAATATTCACAACAGTTGCACCTGCTTTAATTACGGCCTCTATGACCCTTGCCAGGTATTCATTTTCCGTGCGGCCTGCGTCTTCAGCATAGAACTCGACATCCTCGACGAACTTCTTTGCATACCTGACGGCAGCTACCGCACGTTCAATGATCTCATCCTCGTTTGAATTAAGCTTGTAGTTTATATGATAAAACGAGGTTCCTATTCCCGTGTGAATGCGTTTGCGTTTTGCATACTGAAGAGCTTCAGCCGCTACTTCAATGTCTTTTTCAACTGCCCGTGTGAGAGCGCATATCACAGGCTGTGTTACCGCTTTTGAGAGCTCCATCACCGACTGAAAATCGCCCGGGCTGGAAACCGGGAATCCGGCCTCAATAACGTCCACACCAAGAGATTCAAGTGCTTTGGCCACCTCAATTTTTTCAATTTTATTGAGCTGGCACCCCGGCACCTGCTCTCCATCGCGGAGTGTAGTATCAAATATATATACCTTGTTATCCATGTCAGAGTCTTTCAGTGGTTTTTGAATGTTATTTGTTTGAGTTCTCGGGCCTGAGCTTTCTTACCACGGCACCTGTCTGCCACATCTCAGACTCCCTCATCTCTTTAAGCTCATTATTCAGTTTCTCGCGATAGTCGGGTTTGCTGTTAGACCCGATTGATATAGCTGCTTCGTTACCTGTAGCAACAGATTCGTATAATTCATCGAATACGGGAGCCACTGCATCGCGGAACTTCTTCCACCAGTCGAGAGCACCACGCTGTGCTGTTGTTGAGCAGTTGGCATACATCCAGTCCATGCCGTTTTCTGCCACAAGAGGCATAAGACTCTGGGTAAGTTCCTCAACTGTCTCGTTAAATGCCTCTGAAGGTGTATGGCCTTTTTTGCGCAGGCAGTCATACTGCGCGGCAAAGAGTCCCTGAATTGCACCCATGAGAGAGCCACGTTCACCTGTCAGGTCAGAGTAAACTTCTCTTTTGAAGGTTGTTTCAAAGAGGTATCCTGATCCGATACCTATACCTATTGCAAGGGCTTTTTCTTTTGCCTTGCCGGAAGCATCGTTATATACTGCATAGCTTGAGTTAAGTCCCCTTCCAGCAACAAAAAGCCGGCGCAGGCTGGTACCTGATCCCTTGGGGGCAACAAGAACGACATCAACATCTGCCGGAGGGATAATGCCGGTCTTATCTGAATATGTCACACCAAAGCCATGTGAGAAATAGAGAGTCTTGCCTGCAGTAAGGAATGGTTTAATAGTCTTCCATGCCGATACCTGTCCGGCATCTGAAAGCAGATACATGATAACTGTTCCCTTTTTGCAGGCCTCTTCAATGGGGAAGAGGTTTTTGCCTTCCACCCATCCGTCCTTAACAGCATGATCCCATGAAGATGATGGTTTACGCTGACCAACAATGACATTGAAGCCATTGTCGCGCATGTTCAGTGCCTGACCGGGCCCCTGAACGCCATAACCTATTACTGCAATAGTCTCATTTTTAAGCACTTCTCTTGCTTTGTCAAGACCAAATTCTTCTCTTGTTACAACTTGTTCGTCTACTCCTCCAAAATTGATGGTTGCCATTTTTCTATATTTTTAATTATTACTTAGTTTTTTAGTCTTTTCCCGACTGGCTGCTGCCCCCATCCCAACCCTTCCCCCGAGTCGGGGGAAGGGCAGGGTTAGGGGCGGGCGGGGGAAGGGTTAGGTGCTAGTTATTATAATTATATTGCATCTCGCGTTCCTGAAGGTGAACCGTAAGTTCCTTCATTGGTTTTGTAATTGCCACCCTGCCGGAACGGATGAATTCCAGTAGCCCGTATTGCTTGAGCTTCTTCATAAGGTTTTGTGTCTCTTCCTTATGGCCTGTCTTTTCAATAACGGTGTATTCAGGTGTGACTTCCAGGATCCTGGCCTGGTGTTCCCGTACAAGGGCCTCAATGCCGGTTCCCATTGTCAGTGCTGCTGTTGGCACTTTATAGAGTGCTATCTCCTGGAAGATGATCTGATCAGATGTATAATAGAATGCTTTAAGCACATCAACGACCTTTTCAATCTGCTGAACTACTTTGCGGACCACTGACTCGGTTGCCTTTACCACAATGGTGAAGCAGTGTATGCCTTTTATATGTGATTCTGAGACCGTCAGACTTTCAATATTAATCTTACGCCTTGTGAAAATTATAGTGAGTCTGTTAAGGAGTCCTATGTAGTTCTCGCTGAAAACATTGATTGTAAATTCCTTTTCCATTGCCTTCGTTATTATTATTATTAATCAAGTCTTACGTTTGAAACATTTTCACCGCTGGGTACCATCGGGAATACATTGTCTTCCCTTTCCACCATCACCTCAACAAGGAATGACTCGTTTGACCCCATCTGTTCAACTATTGCATCCTGAAGCTGGTCGCGCGAGGTGACTCTTCTTCCTTTTATACCATAGGCTGATGCCAGGGTTACAAAGTCGGGGGAGGTGATCTCAGTAAAGGAGTATCTTTTATCAAAAAACATATCCTGCCACTGGCGCACCATTCCCAGGAACCTGTTATTCAGGACAATAATTTTTATCACTGCGCCTGTCTGTGCAACAGTGCCAAGCTCCTGCAGTGTCATCTGAAATCCTCCGTCGCCGGCAAAGAGTACCACCTCTCTTTCGGGGGCAGCTATTTTTGCACCTATGGCTGCAGGGAGTCCGAATCCCATGGTCCCGAGTCCACCTGATGTGACCCAGCTGTCGGGCCTGGTGAACTTGTAATTTCGGGCTGCCACCATCTGGTTCTGCCCTACATCTGATACTATTACAGCATCACCGTTTGTAAGACGGCATACAAGGTCAACAACCTCATCCATCTTTATCTCGGGATTGGTGCCTTCAAGCTTTTTGCTTATGACACGGTCATATTCAACCTTGTCATGTTCCCTGAAACTCTCAAGCCATTCACTGTTGTTTGCCTGTTTCACCTTTGGCAGAAGAGCGCGGAGAGCTTCTCCGGCATCGGCAACTATCTTTACATTTGCCTCAACATTCTTATTAACCTCCGAAGGATCAATTTCAATGTGTATTACTGAGGCCTGTTTTGCATAAGTCCTGAGGTCGCTCGTTATCCTGTCGTCGAACCGCATACCTATGGCAATGATCAGATCACACTTGTTTGTGTTCACATTTGGCCCTATATTCCCGTGCATTCCAAGCATCCCCACATAAAGAGGATGTGATGACGGAAATGCTGAAAGCCCGAGTAATGTAAGTGCAACAGGTGTTCCTGTCTTCTCGGCAAATTTAAGCAGTTCCCTTTCGGCATGAGATATAAGCACTCCATGCCCTGCAAGAATGAGAGGTTTATCGGCTTTATTTATAAGAGCTACGGCAGCGTCAATATCTTTCTTTTGCACCTTTGGAAAAGGAAGGTAACTCCTCAGCTTAGTGCATTTTGTATATTTGAAATCGACAGTTGCAAACTGTGCATCCTTGGCAATGTCTATCATTACCGGGCCGGGGCGGCCTGTACGTGCAACATAGAACGCTTTTGCCATCACCTCGGCAATCTCACCGGCTTCTGTTATCTGATAATTCCATTTGGTGACAGGCATAGTGATGCCTATAACGTCAGTCTCCTGGAAAGCGTCGGATCCCAGAAGTGGTGATGTCACCTGACCGGAGATGCACACAAGTGGTATGGAATCACACATCGCATCGGCAAGACCGGTAACAAGGTTGGTAGCACCGGGACCGGATGTTACTACACATACACCCACCTGACCTTTAATTCTTGCATAACCCTCGGCAGCATGAACAGCTCCCTGCTCATGGCGGACAAGAATATGGTTTAACTGTTCTTTCTTGTCAAACAGTGCATCGTAGATAGGCATTATTGCGCCGCCCGGATATCCGAAAATTGTATCAACACCTTCCTCTATAAGTGAAAGTAATACTGCTTCTGCTCCTGTAATTTTCATTTCAAAAAATGGTTTGATAGGTTTGGTTTACTTCTTTGCCAGTGTGCGTATTGCTCCTTTATCAGCTGAACTCACATTCTGAGAATAAAGCTTAAGTGAAAGAGAGATTTTCCTTTTCCTTTTTTCAGGCGTGAAGGCCTCTGCTCCTCTTTTCTTCTGTTGTTCAAGCCTCTGCATCATCTCTTCATCAGATATCTCAGCGAAAACTTTTCTGGCAGGTATGTCGATGTTTATGATGTCTCCGTTTTTAACCAGTGCCAGTGACCCGCCGGCGGCTGCTTCAGGAGAAACATGCCCCAGTGAGAGTCCCGATGAGCCACCCGAGAACCGGCCGTCAGTAATTAGCGCGCATTTGCCATCAAGCCCTACAGATTTAAGGAATGAGGTAGGATAAAGCATCTCCTGCATACCAGGTCCGCCTGCCGGTCCCTCATATCTTATAACAACAGTATCACCGCTGCATACTGTACCATCAAGGATACCATCGCAAGCTTCTTCCTGCGATTCAAAGACCTTTGCAGGGCCACGGTAGGTGAGAATATTGCTTTTCACTCCGGCTGTCTTAACCACTGCTCCATCAGGTGCAATATTGCCGTAAAGTATTGCCAGGCCGCCATCTTTGCTGTATGCATGTTCAATATCACGGATGCAGCCTTCAGACCTGTCAGAATCGCTTCCGCTGTAATATGACTCCTGCGCTCCAAAATCAAAGCTCTTTCCCGGGCCGCCGGGAGCAGCCAGGAAGAGTCTCCTGTTTTGTTTTGATGCCGGAGATGAAATATCATATCTGTTTATAACTTCATCCACAGTCAAACCGTCAACTCTCATGAGAGAGGTGTCAAGCAATGATGCTTTTCTCAATTCACCCATGAAAGCAGGCACTCCGCCGGCCCTGTGTACATCCTCCATCCTGTATGGAGAGCTTGGACTTACCTTGCATATATTTGGCACCTTGCGTGAAAGAGCATCGATATCCTTCATTGTAAAGTTCACACCTGCTTCATTTGCCACTGCCAGCAGATGCAATACTGTATTGGTAGAGCCCCCCATGGCAATATCAACTGTCATTGCATTGATAAAAGCCTGTTTTGAAGCCACTGATCTTGGCAAAACCGACTCATTCCCGTTTCTATAGTAATCATCTGCGATCATAGTAATTTTTTGTGCAGCTTCACGGAAAAGATCTAGCCTGTACTTATGTGTTGCCACCAGGGTACCGTTTCCGGGGAGCGCCAGCCCGATGGCCTCTGTCAGACAGTTCATTGAATTAGCAGTGAACATCCCGGCGCACGAACCACATCCCGGACATGCCAGTCTCTCCATCTTTTCAATCTCGCTGACCGGGCGATTTTTATCACCCGATGCAACCATCACATCAATCAGGTCGTACTTTTCGCCATTATCGTTTCCGGCTTCCATAGGCCCGCCTGAGACAAACAATGCAGGTATGTTAAGGCGCATGGCTGCCATCAACATTCCCGGAGTGATCTTGTCGCAGTTTGATATGCATATCATTGCGTCAACACAATGGGCGCTGCACATGTACTCAACACTGTCGGCAATAAGATCACGGGAAGGAAGAGAATAGAGCATTCCGCCATGGCCCATTGCAATGCCGTCGTCAATGGCGATAGTATTGAATTCAGGAGCAAAATAGCCCAGTTGTTCTATTTCATTCCTGATAATCTTTCCTGCCTCGTTGAGGTGCCGGTGGCCGGGAACCATACCGGTATATGAGTTCACCACGGCAATTATTGGTTTGCCAAAATGAGAATCTTTCATGCCATTGGCCCTCCAAAGGCTCCTGGCACCAGCCATCAACCGGCCTTTGAATGCAGCTTCGCTATTTAATTCTTTTTTCATAGTCATAAAAAAAGCCCTTCCGTTTCTTCCGGAAAGGCTGTTGTCACTAACGTTATACCCTTCCTCGTTCCTCATGGAATAAGAAGAATAATCACAAAGAATAATATTACCTCAAAACACAACTTCATAACATTCTTTTAAAAACCAAGAGGCCATCCTCAAGTGAGAATGGCCTCTTATATTTTATTTCATACCATTCTCTGCCTGTCAACTAATAATAAGGACAAGAATAAATAGGCCGGTAATGGTAACGTTTCTTTTCATTTTTTCGTTTTCAACAGTGCAAAAATAGTTACACTTCTCAATAATCCAAATCTTTTTGTTGATTTTTTTTTATTTATTTGACTTTTTAGTTAATGATTTTAAGCTGCGATAAGATTATGACGCTATCAAATGTATTGTGAATCCGTATATTATAAGCACAAATTCTATTTAAATGTGCAATAAAAAAAATTTCACTTTTTTTCAGAAGCGTGCCACTCTTGAATGACAATAGGGCTTTTTACCATTATTAAAGTAATAATCCTGATGGTAATCTTCAGCCTGGTAAAACTCAGATGCGTGTGTTACTTTGGTTACAACGTCATATCCTTTTTCTTTAAGGAGGTCAATACATTTTTCAGCAATCTGTTTCTGTTCATCATTAAGATAAAAGATCTCCGATCTGTACTGATCACCTATGTCAGGACCCTGATGGCCGAGCTGCGTGGGATCATGTATCTCCATGAAAAGCCTAAGGAGCTGTTCGTAACTGGTTTTGTTAATATCATATGTTATTTTCACTGCTTCAGCATGGCCTGTTGTTCCGGTGCACACCTCGCGGTAAGAGGGGTTCTTAACTTTCCCTCCCGTAAACCCGGAGATGACTGAAACGACGCCAGGAGCCTGCTGCATATAATACTCAACTCCCCAAAAGCATCCGCCGGCAAAAATGGCGGTACCATACCTTCCGGCAGGCAAGATCGCAGGTACAAAATCAAGTGAAACAGAATTAACGCAATTACGTGTGTTTAAAGGAGTGAATCCCTCGCCTTTAAAAACATGGCCAAGATGCGCCCCACAAACGGAGCACTCAATCTCAGTACGTTGACCGTCAGCATCCGGAAGACTTTTAACTGCCCCGTCAATTTGCCTGTCAAATGAGGGCCATCCACAACCCGAATTAAACTTTGATTCGGAATAAAAGAGCGCATTGCCACATTGTTTACAAAGGTAGGTGCCCTTCTCCTTATTATTTTCATAAATACCTGTAAAGGGAGCTTCAGTGCCTTTACGTTTAATCACTTCAGCCTCTTTGATGGTAAGATCATTATACTGAACTTTCTGCTGTCCACTAGTTTTTGATTCCATTGCTGTAATTATTGTCAGGATAATAAATATTTTTATCACTTTCATAGTTCTGAAATTTGAGAATAAACACTGAACAATTGTTTATTGTTTAAATAATAAACAACCATATTTTTGAGTATTAATAAAAAGAGGGTATAAACCGGGGTTTTTAAAAAATTAGGTTATTTTTGTATGAAAATTATCGGATATAGTATGAAAAAATTTGTTGTTATACTTGCTTTGGCTTTACTGACTGCGTTTGCTCTTAGCTCATGCAATAATGAAGTATGCCCTGCATATAAGAACGGCGGAACCAACTCAGTCAGGTAGTAGCCCGACTGAACGCCCTGCATGAAATCATAACTTTTCAGCAGCATTCATGTAATGAGATTGTTGCCTTTTATATTATTGCTATTATTAAGCTGCCGGCTGTTTGCACAGGGTGATATTGACAACCAGGATAAAACATTCTGGAGAAATGAACGGGCAGGCGGGCTTACTGCATATTCCAATGGCTGGAGCGTAGGGTTCTATGACTACCGCCAGACAAACCCGGGGAAAAGACACTTTATCGAAACTGAGTTTGGAGGCTACAAAGATCCTAAAGAGATCAAGATCCAGAATTATTACGTTGTTTACAGCCCCTATTCATTTAAATACGGGAAGATTAATTGTAACTGGCATATAAATGCCGGTTATGGCTACCAGAGTGAAATATTTGAAAAGCGTGACCTTGGAGGTGTCTCCATAGGTTGGTTTATTGCCGGTGGGCCGGTACTTACTTTCTGCAAGCCAATATATTACAAAATAATCACAGGGGTAACGCAAACGGGATATCAAACAGTGGACAAGAAATTTGATATCACAATGACCTCTAACGATATTTATGGAAAGGCAAGTTTCCTCAAGGGTTTTGATGAGATAAAACTATATCCCGGTCTTTATGCTCATGGGGGGTTCAATTTTGAATACAGCCGTAATGACAAGGTCACACATACTATTGAAATAGGCTCATCATTTACCGGATACCTTGAAAAAATACCCATAATGGCAGAAGAAAGGAACAGGCAATTCTTCTTTTCATTATTTGTCAGCTATAAGGTAGGAGTCATACTTGATCCGCTTAAAATGAAGAACGATTTTCTTTATAATCTGTTTAATCATAAAAAAGATAAATCGTAACCAGTTTTGTCCTTTCTGTATAATTTGTTATTTTTGAAGTTCATTTTACTAATCATATAAAGTTAACACAATGGCAAAGATTAAAGTAGCTATCAACGGTTTTGGAAGGATCGGCCGCAACGTTTTCAAACTTGCTCTTGAAAGGCCAAATATTGAAATTGTTGGGATCAATGACCTTACCGATACAAAAACCCTTGCACATCTTCTTAAGTACGACTCAACCCAGGGACGTTTCCCAGGCGTTAGCCACGATGAGCAAAACATTATTGTCAATGGTAAGAAGATAAGAATCACCGCTGAAAAGAACCCTGCAGCAATTCCATGGGAAGTTAAACCCGATATCGTAATTGAATCAACAGGTATTTTCACATCAAAAGAGAGTCCAAAAGGCGGATATGGTGACCACCTAAAAAATGGTGCAAAAAAAGTTATCCTTACTGTTCCTGCAAAAGACACTATTGATGCAATGATAGTTATGGGTGTGAATGAAGATTCACTCAAACCTGAACATCTGTGTGTTTCAAATGCATCTTGTACAACCAACTGTCTTGCCCCTATAGCAAAGGTTCTTAATGATAATTTTGGTATTGAAATTGGTTATATGACAACCATTCACTCATATACAAACGACCAGAGAATCCTTGATCTCCCGCACAGTGACCTTCGCAGAGCAAGATCAGCAGCTTTGTCACAGATACCTACCACTACGGGTGCTGCCAAAGCAGTAGGAAAAGTTATTCCTGAACTCAAAGGTAAACTTGATGGCATATCAGTCAGGGTACCGACGCCAACAGGTTCACTTGTTGACCTTGTTGCCGTTCTTAAGAAACCTGCCACAAAGGAAGAGATTAACGCTGCTATGAAAAAAGCTGCTGAAGGCCCAATGAAAGGCGTTCTTGAATATACAGAAGATCCTATCGTTTCTGTTGATGTTATACACAACCCTGCTTCATCAATCTTTGATGCTCAGAGCACAATGGTTAACGGAACAATGATCAAAGTTCTGTCATGGTATGACAACGAGTGGGGCTACTCTGCAAGAGTTGTTGACCTGATTGAGAAACTTGCCTAAGTGATAGATATTCAATAAATAAATAAAACCGCTCCGGAATCCCGGAGCGGTTTTTTATTTCCATATTATTAATTGCTAACTGTTAATTGTTAATTGCCATCACACCACCATTTCAAACTCCATCCTTACTCCTGCCGAATCCCTGTAGTGCTGGCCCAGCTCATGCATTGAGTCATCATCCTCTTCATATTTCCATTTTATCCTTACTTTATATTCAGGCATCATGTACGTGCTTACCATACGAAGCAGATCACAAAGCGATTTGGAGGAACCTGAGTTAATGTATTCCAGAAAAATTACAACATTTAGCTGCTTATACTTTCTGAGGTGATCTTTAATCCACAATGTAAGCGGATTATATACCACATCAGGGTTTTCGGTGATAGAACGACCGGTAAGCGAAAGTGAATTTTCATCGGGATCATAATAAACCCTTGGAGTATTCTTCGACCCCTCATGAAGTACAACAAGACTCATATTTTGATGTAATAACAGTTTAACACCCAATATTACAAATTTTATTCATATCTAAGTGCTTCAATCGGATCAATAGATGAAGCTTTTACGGCCGGGAAATATCCCGAAACCAGTCCAACACCAAAACAGGCAAGCATACCGCCAATTACCCAGCCCCATGGGACAGTAAAACTTGACCCCATTCCCATAGACACCAGGTTTCCAATAATAATCCCCAGAATTATACCAAACAACCCTCCCATCTGGCCAATTATTATTGCCTCAAAAAGAAACTGCTGTCTTATAAGCTTAGGCTTTGCTCCCAGTGCTTTTCTGGTTCCAATTTCACGCGTGCGCTCGGTGACAGAGACAAGCATAATATTCATCAGTCCGACAGCAGCACCAAAAAGTGTTATCAGACCAATAATTGTAGCAGCAACGGTAACAAATTTGAGGTTCTCAAGTAATAACGCAACAATACTGTCGCTCTTTTCAATCTCAAAATCAGATTCATCCCTCGGATTAAGGTTCCTTACATTACGGAAAACGCCCTCTGCTTCATTGGCAAGCATCTCCATATTGTGAGAATCAAACGGCATTATGACTATCCTGTAACTGATATTCGCCCGTGGGAAATACTGACGCGCAGTGGTGATAGGCATTATAGCCCTTGAGTCATCATTGCCAAAGCTATTGCCTTTGCTCTTCAAAACGCCAACAACTTCAAGATTGAGACCTGAAATGGTTATTGTTTTTCCAATTGGGTCAACCCCGGGAAAAAGAAACTTTACAATATCCTGCCCAATAATTACAAGATGCCGGTTGTTCTCTACCTCCTGAGGCAGGAAATTACGACCAGACTCAATCTCAAGACCTGATACAGTAATGTAATTCTCATCCGTACCCGTTAAATTAATGTTGGGATTTGTCTTTTTATTGTTGTAACGAAAGGTTGCAAGCCCTGCTGCCTGAAATGATATTGAAACCCATGCCGGCTCCTGGAACTGGTCCCTGAACTGTGTGGCTTCAAAATATGAAATACTAGAGTGGTTCTTATGTCGGTAACTTTTGTTACCAATCTGAACATTTACAGCCCTGGATGTTATTGTGAACGAATTCGCCCCCATCATCGTAAACTGATTAGTCAGGTGACTCTTAATGCCATCAATGGCTGTAAGTATCCCTACCAGTGCCATTATTCCAAATGCAATAATGCACATCGTCAACACAGCTCTTACCCTGTTTGACTTGATGGATATGAATGCTATCCTTACATTCTCTCCAAGTAATGTTAATTGTTTCACTTTTATTTTATTTCCATTCTTTAAGGAACTAAGATAAAGCTTTTCTTCTATTTATCCATTTCAGCCGGAAAAACAGAAAAATATTTTAAATTATTAAAGATTTAGTTGCATAACTAATTTCTTCGTTATAACTTTGAAGAAAACATTGATGATGGAAGACAATAGCATAAAAGAGCTTACAAGGGCTGAAGAACAGGTAATGCAGATACTCTGGAAGCTAAAAAAGGGGTTCGTAAAAGATATACTTGAAAAGATGGAAGAGCCAAAGCCTGCCTACACCACTGTCAGTACTATCATTAGGATTCTGCAGGACAAAGGGTTTGTAAGCCATAAGGAGTATGGCCGTACTCACCAGTATTATCCTGTAGTGTCAAAGGATGAGTATTCCAAAGCTCACATGGGGACATTTATCAGGGATTATTTCTCAAACTCATATCAGAAAATGATGAGCTTCTTTGCCCGTGAAGAATCAATCTCAATGAAAGAGATGGAAGAGATCATGAATCTTATGAAAAAAGAGATTGAAAACAAAAAAACAGAAAAATGAGACACCTTATAATATATGCAATAGAAAGCAGTATTTGCCTGGCGCTTTTTATGGCGTTTTACCATCTGCTTCTTAAGAGTGATACACGTCATGGAAGAAACCGCTTTTTTCTTCTCTTCTCACTTTTTGCATCACTGTTGATGCCATTGCTTAACATTCAAATTCAGGCATTTGGCAGTGGATTATTAATGAAGTCGGTTGCAGAGGTAAATCTGCCTGAAATAAAAGTACTGTCATCTCAGTCAGGCATGGGAGATTCAACGGGTATTCGCGCCTTTTCCCTGGTTTATGTGGCAGGCATTATAATTACTTCAGTGTCATTTTTAATATCCCTTTCGGGTATACTTTTACTTATTCTTACGAGGCCTGCTGACGGAAGAATAGTAAAAATTTCAAGCCGGAAGCACGCATGTTTCTCAGCATTCGGATACATTTTTATTTCAAGTTCGGTATCTCCCTCAGATGCTGAAAGGATGATTGCGCATGAACTTACCCACATACGTAAAAATCATTTTGCTGATCTGATAATTGTAACGGTAGCCGGCATACTTCAGTGGTTCAATCCGGCTGTATATGCCCTCCGTAAATCACTCCAGGCTATTCATGAATATGAAGCTGATGAAGAGTGTCTGAATGACGGAGAGGATATCGCCTCCTATCAATCTCTTCTTGTGGCATCAGCATTCAGTACAAATATTCCGATTCTTACAAATAAGTTTTCAAATAAATCTCTCCTCAAAAAACGAATCATTATGATGACCAAAAAGAAAACCGGAAGTCTTTCTTCCATTAAGTTATTGCTGGCGCTCCCACTTGCCGCATTGATGTTCTTTACATTCTCATGTAACAAGAGTGGTGAAAAAAAAGAAACTTCAGTTGTTTTAAAATCTGAAGTGGCAAACTCTAACGATGATATTTTCACTGTTGCTGAACAGATGCCACTATTTCCCGGTGGTGATGACGCATTAATAAAATTCATTTCCGAGAACATTAAATACCCTAAGACAGCAATGGAAAACAAGATACAGGGTAAAGTAATTGTTCGCTTTTGTGTGAGAAAAGATGGTAAGGTTGACCTTTTCAGTGTTTTAAGAAGTGCAGATCCCTCCCTTTCTGAAGAGGCCTTAAGGGTTGTCAAACTTTTGCCTCAGTTTGAACCCGGGAAACAAGGCGGCAAAAATGTGGATGTCTGGTATACTTTACCAATAAATTTCGCACTTAAATGAAAAAAAAGAGGTCAGCTGACCTCTTTTTTTTATTACCTTTATTTGGATGAATTATTGGGGGGAATGAATATTCTCGGAAAAAATTTCATTCAATTTTGAAACATGTTGCACACATTTTGCGTAAAAGTGTATAAAGAAACCGGAAATAAACTCCATAGCTGAAGGTATTTTGAAGAAATTTTACTTTAAAAACAGACGGACATGATTAAGATGAAAAAAAATGGAAGCATATCTTCCATGCGACTTTTGGTGGTTTTTTCACTTGCTGCAGTAATGTTCTTTTCCAATTCAAACAAAGCTCAGGCACAGACTGGTGATGATGAAGTAATGATTGCAGTTGAGGAAATGCCTACTTATCCGGGTGGAGATAAAGCGTTGCATGAAGCTCTTTACAAGAATCTAAGGTACCCTGAAGAGGCATATAATAACAATATTGAAGGAAAAGTACTTATCAGATTTGTAATATCAAAGGATGGCTCTGTGACAAATGTAACTGTGCTCAGGTCAGCTGACCCCGCACTTGACAAAGCTGCACTTGATGCTGTAAAAAAACTTCCGAAATTCAATCCGGGAAAACAAGCCGGTAAACCCGTAAATGTGTGGTATACCTTGCCCATTGTTTTTAAGATACAATAAATAAAAAAGAGGCCGTTGCACACAACGGCCTTTTTTTATTCGGGGTACAGCAGCTTTATTTTAAGAAATCGTTGCCTGGGAAATCCGAAATAGGAAGTATCTGATTTTAGCAAATAATGACTATTTACTTCATCTTATTTTTTAACCTAACATTGCCTCCTTGAAAAAAAAACAAAAAAGTGTAACAATTTTTGAAACATAAAGTGCATATAATACGTAAAAGCCCACAACCTATTATAAACTCCAAAGTTGAATTTAGAAGTTGAAGAGATTATTTAATAAATTAAATGGAGATCAATATGGAAAAAATTGGATGCAAAAAAAATTTCAGACTTATTCTTGCTTTTTCATTTGTAACAGTAGTGTTTCTTTCAAATCCTTTCCAGGCTAATGCCCAGACAGGTAATGATAATGTATTAATTGCAGCTCAGGAGATGCCCTCATTCCCCGGCGGAGATAAGGCTTTGATAGCTGCACTTTACAAAAATTTAAGATATCCTGAAGAGGCAGTTCAAAAGAATATTGAGGGAAAAGTTCTGGTTAGATTTGTTGTTTCAAAGGATGGATCTGTAACAAACCCGGCAATAATCCGCTCAGCTGATCCTGATCTTGACAGGGCTGCAATTGATGCTGTCAGAAAACTGCCAAAATTCAATCCGGGCAAGCAGGATGGCAAGCCGGTAGAGGTTTGGTACTCACTGCCGATAGTTTTCAAAAAAGTACAATTATAAAAAGAGAGGGCCGTTACACATAACGGTCCTTTTTTTGTGACTGCAGTATAGGTTTTTTTAACTTTGCAGGCAAACAATGAAGAATGCTATCGCGTGAAAGAAGAATAGATGCCTTTTCTGCACTTGGTGAGATAATGGTGAAAGGTGCTGCAGGCAGCAGCAGCGGACTATCTGCCATATTCTCCTCCCTTATAGAAACCCTTGAAGGAACAAACCCCTGGTTCACTCCAATGAACGTCAGCATGGCAGTTAAAGCCACAGGGGAAATGATATCCAATGAAAACATATTAAAGTGGTTGTCGCGATACCCCGATATTGACAGGCCTCATGACCCTGTCAGAATAGGGGTGGTTATGGCAGGCAATATACCTCTTGTTGGTTTTCACGATTTCCTTACTGTACTAATTACAGGTAATATAGTCAATGGAAAACTAAGTTCAAAAGATGAACAGCTGATGAGGGCAGTTGCCGGCACTCTTATTAAAATTGAGCCGGCTTTTACTGATGCAATAGACCTTACTACGGGTAAAATAACTGATTTTAAAGGGGTTATTGCCACAGGCAGCGATAATACCTCACGATATTTTGAATACTACTTCCGTGATTATCCTTCAGTAATAAGGCATAACAGAAACAGTGTAGCAGTACTTGATGGCAATGAGACGGATGAAGAACTTACTCTCCTGGGTAGAGACATCTTTACATACTTTGGTCTTGGTTGCAGAAACGTCTCTAAATTATATATTCCTGAAGGCTTCGATATAAACAGACTGACAGGATGCTGGAATGAATATGAAAGGCTCCGCTCACATTATAAATATGCCGCCAATTACGATCACAACAAGGCGGTTTTTATTGTTAACAGGCTGCCGTTCACAGATACCGGGTATGTCTTATTGCGTCGCGATGATTCACTTACACCTCCGATGGCTGTACTCAATTATGAATTTTACTCTTCACCTGAAGTGCTTAAAAGCCAGTTGCAGTTGCTCTCGGAAAGAATACAATGTATCGCAGGCCGCGGATACACTGCATTTGGGGAAGCGCAATTTCCAAACCTGTGGGATTATGCGGATGAGGTTGATACAATCACTTTCCTTTTAAAAAAATTTTCCCTCCAATGAATTATTCTTAAAAAATATTAAATTGCACCCATTCAAAACACGATAAATATGGTATATAAGTTTGTGGTCTTATCTGATGAGGATGAAACATTTGTAAGGGAATTTGACTTCCTTGACAGCCAGACTTTAATGGACTTCCATAATGCATTACAGGAAGAACTCGAGTTTGACAGGTCACAGATAGCATCTTTCTATCTGGCAACTGACAACTGGGAAAAAGAAGAGGAGTTTACTCTTTTCGAGATGGGGGCAGGATCATCAACAATGGATGATGCTATTCTGGAGGATGTTATCTTCCGTAAGAACCAGAAACTTCTGTACGTCTTCGATTTCTTTAATGACAGGGCATTATTCATCGAATATGTCGGCGAGTCTAAAGAAGAAGAAGGAATAGAGTATCCGGTCTGCTCAAATTCAAAAGGCACACCTCCAAAACAGGTTACTTTCGGAGCCGTTACACGCAAGAAGGCAAATAACCTTGTTGTTGCTGATGACGAAGAAGATGACCTCATTGACGACGAAATCTTTCTTGATGCAGAGGATGAAGAAGGACTTTCGGCTGGCGAAGAAGAGGAAGAGGATGATTTTGATGAAAATATTGACGAAGAAGTTACAGGCGACGAAGAGGACGAGGACGAATAAGACCCTCCGGATTGTCTCCAGATGAACAATACACTTATTGTGCTTCTCGGACCCACTGGTGTCGGAAAGACTGAGCTCTCACTGGAGCTCGCCCGGCACTTTGCAAGTGATATTATCTCATGTGACTCAAGACAGTTTTATCACCAGATGCATATTGGAACAGCTGCTCCAGAAGAGTGGCAGCTGTCTTACGTACAACACCACTTTGTGAATTTTCTTTCTGTTGAAGAATATTATAGTGCAAGTCTTTTTGAGCGCGATGTCCTTGCTCTGTTACCATCGCTATTTAAAAAAAATCCTGTTGTAATAATGACAGGAGGATCAATGCTGTATATTGATGCTGTATGCAAAGGTATTGATGACATACCTGACACTGACTCAATAGTTAGACAGAAATATATTGATCTCTATGAGAAAGAAGGGATCGAAGGGCTTAGGCTTGCGCTGCGTCTGCTTGATCCAAAACACTATGCATCCGTTGATCTTCAAAATCCCAGAAGGATAATGCGAGCTCTTGAGATATCAGAGACTACAGGCCGCCCCTACTCTTCTTTTCTTACTGCATCATCCAGAGAGCGCGATTTCAGGATTATAAAAGCCGGCATCGGCAGAGACCGGGAGAAACTTTTTGAGAGGATAAACAACAGGGTTGATGAAATGATTGCTTCAGGGCTGGAGGAAGAGGCGCGTTCATTATATAAATATAAAGGCCTTAATGCCCTCAATACGGTGGGTTACCGTGAACTGTTCAGCTGGTTTGACGGTGAAATTACCAGAGAAAAAGCCATTGAGCTCATAAAGAGAAACACCCGGCGATATGCAAAAAAACAGCTAACCTGGTGGTCAAAGGATAAAGATATTGTCTGGTTTGATGCTTCAGAAAAAGAGCGCTTAAAAGAGTGGCTCTCTTCAGAAACAGCTTATGATAAGGTCAGATAAGGGCTTTCAGCCTGTTTATCACGCTTTCGGGATCTTCGGCAGAAAATATTGTATTTCCGGCAACAAGCACATCAACGCCTGTATGAACCAGCAATGGTGCATTCTGTGTATCTATACCTCCGTCAACTTCAATAAGCACATCATAACCTTCCTCGTCTATCATGCTGCGTAACTCACCCACTTTATTAAGACTGGCAGGAATAAAACTCTGTCCGCCGAAACCAGGGTTAACAGTCATAATAAGAACCATATCAATAAAAGGAAGGATGTCTTTAAGCATCATAACAGGAGTGTGAGGATTAAGTGCCACGCCTGCTTTCATTCCCAGTGAGCGAATTTCATGTACTGTGCGGTGAAGGTGTGTGCATGTCTCATAATGAACCGTCAGGTTTGAAGCCCCTGAGTCATGAAAACGCTTTATGTACCTGTCAGGGTCTGTTATCATGAGATGCACGTCAAGTGGTTTGATGCTTATATCACGAACGGCCTCTATCACAGGGAATCCGAATGATATATTTGGAACAAAAACCCCATCCATTATGTCGAGATGCAGCCAGTCAGCCAGGCTTTCATTTATCATTTCCACCTCGCTGCCCAGGTTTGAAAAATCAGCAGCAAGAAGCGAAGGAGCTACAATATGACTCATTATCTGTTGTTTTTACAAATATAAAAATTGTATCTCAAAAGATGATGTGAAAAATGAAGCCGAACGACAGTCTGTTGAATGTCATTACCCAAGGTACGATTTCAGTATCCTGCACCTGGTGGTAAACTGAATTCGTTTTATGGCTTTCTCCTTTATCTGCCTTACGCGCTCGCGTGTAAGTCTTAGTTCCTCTCCTATCTCCTCAAGAGTATAAGGGTGCTTCATGCCAATGCCGAAATATAGTTTAAGCACTTTGGCTTCCCGGGGAGAGAGGGTGCTCAGTGCGCGCTCAATCTCATAGGCCAGTGATTCACTTATCAGGTTACGGTCAGGGCTCGGAGTATCTTCATTAAGCATCACATCATACATGTTGTTGTCCTCTTCGGAACTGATAGGTGCATCCATGCTTAATGTACGTCCATTGGTCCTTATGGCTTCCTTGACATCTTCAGGTGCAAGCTCAAGCAGCTCTGCAACCTCCTGTGCCGAAGGCTCTCTTTCATACTCCTGTTCCAGCTTTGAATAAGCACGGTTAATGCGGTTAATAGATCCTATCTTATTTACCGGGAGGCGTACTATTCTGGCCTGCTCAGCAAGAGCCTGCAATATTGCCTGCCTGATCCACCAAACTGCATAGGAGATAAACTTAAATCCCCTGGTCTCATCAAATCGCTGGGCAGCCTTTATCAACCCCAGGTTACCTTCGTTTATCAGGTCAGGCAATGTCATGCCCTGGTTCTGATACTGTTTCGCAACCGAGACAACAAATCTGAGGTTCGCTTTAACAAGTCTCGAAAGAGCATCGCGATCACCGACACGGATCTTTCGCGCCAGAACAACCTCTTCCTCAGGAGAAATAAGGTCTACTTTGCCTATTTCCTGCAGGTATTTATCCAACGATGGGGTATCTCGGTTGGTTACCTGTTTAGTTATTTTTAGCTGACGCATTGTCAAGGGCTTAGATTTAGAGTCCTGTAAGTATTTTTAAAAGCACACAATTTTAATAAAAATAAACTTAATCAACAACTTAAAGGTTATAAATTTTACCTGTTATCAGGGAGTAAGGCAATGATAAATTCCTTTTTCTAAAAATTTATTAAAAACCGCAACATTTAAGAAATTCTTTCATTCCAGCTCTAATCAGTGAAAAAGCCGAAAGCTGGGTATCACTTTTTATTACTATTTTTTGCATTATAAGCAATTTATAGTTATACTTGCACCGGAATTAGAAATCCACTCAGGGGATAAACTCAAACGGAATATTTTTCGGTTCCGGCTTTCACAAAAAAAATCATCAAATTCTTATTTTTCCACTCATTACGTTAACATATGTATGACATTCTAGAACTGAGCGAAATGCTTGTTCCCGAGTTAAGGGAGATAGCTAAGCAGCTCAAAATCAAGAGGGCAGAGCTCTTAAAAAAGCAGGACCTCATCTACAAAATTCTTGATCAGCAGGCGATAGATGCGACCGATGCCCGCAAGGCAAGGATTGAAAAGCAATCTTCTGGTAACCTTGGTGCCGATCAAAAACAGAAGCAAGGTCCACGACCGGAGGATAACCGTCGCAAAAGCGATGCACCGCGTCCCGACGCTGACGACCATATACAAAACAGGCCGGTCAGGCCACAGCAGGCGCCGGTTCAGCAACATGCTGCAAACAAACCAAAGAACCAGCAGCAGCAACCCCGGCAGCCGCAACAGGGTAGTCAGCCTCAGAGTCAGGGTGCTCAACAGCATAACCAGGGTGGTCAGCAACAGGGACACGGAGGCCAGCAACAGGCTCAGGGCACCCAGCCGCAAAGCCAGGCAAGCCAGCAACCGGGTCAGAATACCCAGCAGCAAAATCAGGGGGGACAGCAGCAGAGTCAGGTTACCCAGCAGCAAAACCACCCGGGACAGCAACAGGGACAGGGAGCTCAGCAGCAGAGCCAGCAATCTTACGACAGAAATTCAAAAAGAGGCAGGCGTCCGAGGACATACCGTACAGAACCTCCGACAACACAGCCACAGCTTCAATACCAGTCAAATACAAACAACCGGAAAGAGCCTGTTCCCGGTGAACAGAGGCCTCCTTTCAAATCAGACAAAGATCAGCGTCCGCAGTACAAACCAGAGTTTGAACCGCGCAGGCCACAGCCTGAGAGAGTTCCTCTTCCTGCTGACACAGTCAATGATGCTGAAAATGATGAACTCAGATTCAGTGAAGACACAATTGTCAAGGCCATTGAGTCAGCAGCAATAGACAATGAAATTGCAGCAGCACCTGTAATTCCGCCAGCTGAAAACGTTGAGCCAGTTGAAATGCCGGTTGTAAAAGAGGAGAAAAAAGAAAGATTGTATGATTTTGAAGGTATTGTTTCAAATTCAGGCGTGCTTGAGATTATGCCAGACGGTTATGGTTTCCTCCGCTCTCCTGATTACAATTACCTCAGTTCTCCTGATGACATTTACGTGTCTCAGTCACAGATCAAGCTTTTTGGCCTGAAGACCGGTGACACTATAAAAGGTACCATAAGACCTCCGCGCGAGGGCGAGAAATATTTCCCTCTTATAAAGGTTGAAGAGATCAACGGCCGTAGCCCTGATTATATAAGGGACCGCGTTCCGTTTGACTACCTCACTCCTCTCTTTCCAAATGAGA
>JGI20214J51088_10000256_pt1 | contig 38600 bp, 49 predicted proteins | sample WetSurMetagenome_FD_51088 | JGI IMG/M metagenome (IMG submission 51088) | reverse complement strand
GTTGAAGTGGGTATTGTCGGACAGCTGCCTGTCTTTGTCTCAAATGCCAACGGCGCAATCAAAGCAGGAGACGCTCTGACCCTCTCCGATACCCCGGGAGTTGCAGTCAAAGCCACCTCCACAGGTTATGTCTTGGGACATGCCTTGGAAGAATACAATTCAGAAGGTGTAGGCTCTATCAAAACTTATATGAGCGCAGGTTGGTACAATCCCGATGCTGCTTTGACCTCAACCGGAGATTATACTTTGTCCTTGCAAAGCGAGAAACCCTTACAGGATCCCGCCAGATTTATCCTGAAGAATCCTCTCGGAGAAACAGTCAACAATGTGGGAGCCTTCTCAGAAATAGCAGCAGCCTATCTTAATGCAGGATCTGTAAACTCACAGGAAGTAAATACCAACTCCTTAACTATTGCCGGCCAATCTCTGAATGATTATGTCGCCTCTGTCTCTGCTCAAACCAGTTATGATCTGGCCAACGATCCGTTATTTGAAGACACCCAGGATAAGGTTGCCGATCTGCAATTACAGCTAGACCTTATGTCCCAGAAGGTTGATCAGCAGGCTTCCACCTCGGCTCTCTTGATGGATATTATTAACAGCCAGGTATTGGGAGCAACCCAGTCGGCAGTCCTTAACCTTGGTAATGTAGAACTGCATACCGCCACAGTCTCAGGAGACCTGATGGTCCTGGGCAGAACCACAGTTACAGACCTGGGAGTAACAGGGAATATCAATGCCGGAGTCCTGGCAATTGACGGACTTAACGGAGAAATCAATAGTCTCGGAGGAGACCTCTACCTGCAGAAGAACGGATTGGGAGGAGTTGATATTTTGGCAGGGAAAGTAACTGTCGATATCGATGGAAATGTAAATATCGAAAACAACTTAACGGCGAAAGAGATCAATGCTCAAAAGCTTAATATTGCAACAGACACCTCGGCTTCTTCGTCCGCAATCCTGTCCGCATCTGCGGGAACTGCAACCATTGTCGAAGACACAGATAATATTGTGATTGACACGACTGCAGTAACTGAAAATTCACTGATTTATATAACCTTTAATGGAGACTACAGTCCGGCAGTTAGATATTGGATTGAAAATAAAGTAGCAAGGGAATCATTTACGATTAAGTTGGATGCTTCCGTTGCCGAAGACGTAATATTTAACTGGTGGATTGTAAACTAAATGAAAATCTTGACTAAATACCTTAAGCGTTTGACATATTTGCTGCCGTATATTTTTGTTTTTATTGGATCTTTATATCGGCCCAAAGATCCTGATTTGGGTTGGCATTTGAAATATGGAGAATATTTTATTAAGCATCATCAAATTCTGAAGGATAATATTTTTTCGACAATGATGCCGAATTACCATTGGGCCAACGGCTCCTGGGGAACAGACATTATCACTTATTTTGTCTATAATAATTGGGGATTTTTCGGCCTAACGCTTGTAGCGGCTTTAATAATTACCCTGACGTTTTTCTTTTTTTCCAAATCCGCCAAATTGACATTTTTTGAACAAGCAATATCTTTTCCCATACTTATTTTTCTTGAATCTCCAATTAATAATCTTTCTTTCCGCAGTCAACAATTTAGTTTTTTGTTTTTGGGAATAATGTTTTTTATTCTCAGTCGGTACAAACCTTTCTCAAAGATTATTTTACTTGTTCCAATCATTTTTCTTATTTGGGTAAACATTCATGCCGAAAGCTTTTTGGGACTTGTGCTTTTTGGATTATGGATAGGATTTGTAATTATAAAAAGTTATTTTGAAAATTTTAATAATAGCTACAAATCAATTTATAAAGAAATAATATTTTTAACAATTTGTTTTACCTTAAGTTTATTAGCTATTTTCATTAACCCTTTTGGCATTAGGATTCCCATCTTCGCATTGTCCCATTTTAATAATAATCTCTTACAGAATATCTATGAGTACGCGCCTTTTATTCCATATTCTGAATCATGGTTCAGTTTAATTATTGTTGTAATTTTTATATTTCTATGTTTAGCCTTTTTACTGCTTAAGAAAAAATTAATTATGATGTTACCCGTTTGGGGGATTACATTTATTCTGATTATTTTTTCATTTTTTGTCCGAAGATATGCGTGGCCTGCTTACTATCTGTTATTTTTCTTTTTTCACTTATTTGGGCAAATTATTGAATCTTACTTAAAAAAATATTTATATATTGCTGCTGTTGCTATTTCTATAATTAGCGTCGTATTTGCGATTATTTCAAAAAATCCAATTAACCAGTTTGCAATTATGTCCTGGGACACTTATTGCAATATTCAAATAGCTCAGTGTTCTCCTGGGTCAGCTGAATTTTTAAGAGAACATCAACTAAACAAAAACTTGTTTTCGTACTATGATTGGGGAGGTTGGTTAATCTGGAACTATCCCGATATTAAGCCGGTTATCGACGGAAGAATGTCTGTTTGGCAGGATAATACCGGTTATAGCGCTGTTGCTGATTATAGAGATTATCTATCTGCAAAAAAGAATATTGATAACTCCGGCTATGATATTGTTTATTTACCGCAAGACAGGTCTCCCTTGCATTTCGAACTGTCAAATTTGGTAAGCCAAAACAAATGGAAGTTAGTATACAGAGATGATAATTCGGAAATAGTTATAAGGATAAAATAATGATTTTGGATGTTATAATATAGTAAATTTTCAATGAAAGAATTCGGTGTCATAATCTCTTTATTAATATTATTTATTATCCTGGGTATTTTAGGGACCGGTATTTTTGCCCCGAATAATCACCCGCTTGCCAACCGGCCGGTTATGCAAATTCCGCTTTCTCTAACAAATACCGATAACAATAAATCGCCAAGTATTGAGGCGAATAAGTTACCTGAATTTGTTTATGATTTAGTTGATCATAAATTCGATTCCATAATTAATAAAGCGGGTAGCATCGGAGATCTTGTTAAGGCTACTATTATCCATTCTTCATATGCGAATGAAAAAATTGATACCAATGTATCAGTTAATACTGAAAAGCGGAAAATGATCGTCAAGCCTGAGGACGTAATTAACTTTACGCCGGGAATGTACAAACTGAGTCTGACACTACGGACTCTGGAGGGAGAAGTAAATGTCGAGCAGGATTTCTCCTGGGGAGTAATTGCTGTTAACTCTAACAAGTCAATTTATAAACCTGAAGAAATAGCTAAAATCGGCATCGGCGTTTTGGACAACGGGGGGCGCACTTTATGCATGACCGGTCTGGATAATGTCGATGATTTATCAATGATTATTGCTAGTCCCCAAGGCAATAAAACTGCATTTTCCATCAAGGATAAAACCATTTTAGATAGCGGAAAATGTGGACCATCAACCGTGACTGATGAAGCCGACTTCCAGGCAACTTACAAAACTACCACTAAGGGAATTTATCAAATAACGGTAATAGCCACTGTCAACGGCAAACAAAGACAGATCACAGATTATTTTAAAGTTGATCCAAATATTATTTTTGATGTTGAGCGCTCCAGTTTCCCTACCAGAATTTATCCGCCGGCTCCCTATCCCGTTACTTTTACGGTAACTGCAACAACCGACTACCAAGGCTCCGTTGAGGATATTGTTCCATCTTTTTTTACCATTGAACATCTCAGTGGCAATGGCAATCTAGTAAAAGACAAGTATTTTACACGGATAATTTGGAACGTAAATTTAAAAGCCGGTGTTCCCAAAAACTTCACTTATTTTATCGAATTTCCTAAAATTTCGCCGGAGTTTTATTTAATAGGTCCTATAAAAATCGGAAATTTTCAGGAAGCACGTCAATGGCAAATTGCCTCAGATACTATAAACGGAAGCACGGGAGTATTTACGGCGGAAGACAATAGCACCTCCAATACATGGTACAGAAACTGGACCGGCAACGCTTGGAGTCCGGCTCCTCCTACTTCTCCAAGTTCTATGTCTACCACGCCTACCGATTCGCGTTGGTTTAGGGAAGCCAGCAGTCCGACAACAGGAGAAAAACTAGTCGCAGTAATGGATAATAACAACAATGGCAACAGAGTTCTTTATGTTTTTAGGTGGAGCGGCACAGCGCCTTGGACGCTGGATAGAACAGTTGATCCAGCCACAAATTGGGGAAACACGGACACGAGATATATGGATATCGCCTACGAACAGGTTTCCGGAGAAGCATTGCTGGTATATTACAATCCTGATAATGCAAACAGGATTAGTTATGTTAAAAGGACCAGCTCCGGTTGGGGTACGGCAAGTGTTGCCGGCACCTCTACCTCTCCAAAAGCATGGATTAGACTGTCTCCCCAAGCTAATTCAAATAATATTCTACTTGGGTATGTTAACACCAGCAATTATGTGGGGGCAATGATTTGGGACGGTACAGCCGATTCTTTTGGGAGAGAAATTGTCGATAATGCAGGAACTACAGCCTCGGGCTATGCCGATGAAACCATTGGAATTGCATGGGAAAGTCAGACTAAAATTCCCATGATTATGTGGGCCAATGGCAGTACTTCAATTACTTATAGAAGATATACCGGATCATGGACCACAGAGTCTACTACCGGGTTGACCGGCTATGCTGCCAATGTCGACTGGGTAAATGCTGCAGCCGACGATAGTCCCACGGGCAACAATGTCGCATTGGGGACTATGAATACGGGAGCGACTACCCCTAATTGCGATTTTGCTGTTTGGAATGGGACTTCGTGGGCAAAAGCGTCTTCAATTCAATGTCAGAGCAATAGAGACAGGGGGATTAATGTTGTGTGGGAACATGGCAGCGGAAGAGCTGTCTGGGTTTATGTGACCAGCGCTGCCCCGAGACAACTATCCTATTCAACTTGGACATCTGCCGACGGTTTTGTTGCTGCCGGAGCTATGACAGGAACCACAACTAATAATATTCAAACAGTTGAGTTGTATTCTGATTTTAATACCAAATTAATCATCTGCATGTTTACAACAGTTGTGACCGGTACAAATGTGGGAGTTTATGATAGGGAATGGGATGGTGATACTAGCACATGGAGCGCCATGCCCTCTTCAGGAAATTCGCTTTTTGCCAACATCAATACCGATGCGGAAAATGCCCAGGCCTTTGGCTTTGGATTTGACATGAATTTGGAAAATCTGGTTGCTTACCGTTGGTTTAATAACGCAAACAGCCTAGACGTAGGCACTCCTCTTACCACTCAGGATACATCTTATGTCCTTCAGTCTGCGAATCCTGATTTTAGACTCCGTTTACTTTTGTATGTATCTGACACACTGGCTATTAACGGTAGATATTTCAAGCTCCAATTCGTAGATCCGGGAACCGGTACTTGTGATAATCCGATAGGAGGGACACCTTCAGGTTGGACGGATGTGGGCACAGGTTCAGCTACCTTGATTGCATATAAAGACAATACAGGAGGAGGAGTTACTGATGGAGCTAACTTAACCGCAAACGCAAATGATCCAACCTACGGCGGAGCGTCTTCAATAATTGCCGAAACCTATGAAGAGCAAAATGATTTTATTAATTCAAGAAGCGCCATTACTGCAGGACAAGCTGGAGAATGGGACTTCTCTCTTCATGACAATACTACTTTTGATTTAGACGCCCAGGCATTTTGCTTTAGAGTGGTCAGGAATAGCGGCGCCCTAATAAAAACTTCCATCTATCCAATGATTATTACAGCCTCTTTAAGCGACGTTGTTATTAGAGGCAACTCCTATATTAGACAGGGAACAACACTTAGATGAACCGCGCATACCAATCTATAATCTGATGTAGAGTTATAAATGAAGAAAATAATATTATTAATAAGCGGTATTTTTGTCTTTGCCGCTTTAATCCCGAATCTATTGCAGGGAGGAGTAACCAATATACTCAATGCATATTTTTTTTATGTAATAGGTTTTATTGTTCAGAATTACTTCACTTTTATTTTAGGATTTATAGTTTTAATAATATTATTTTTCCGCTTTGTAAAATTTGACAGAAACTATTCACTTAAAAAAAATTATCTTCTTTCCATATTCCAAATGATCAATATATTTATCACTGCATTTTTTCTTTCATATATAGCATTATTATTTATAGCTTTTATTGAGCTAAACACGTTCTCTATTTTTATAAATATAAGCCCTAAAATATTAAACATAGTATCTGATAAAAATACAATAATCCGTACTTTAAAAAAGAATAATTATCCTCCGAAAATTATTGTTAATGATGACGGTAAAAATAATGTATTGGCAAAAATTGCCGGCAGTATAACCGGAACTAATAGTTTTTATGGACATTATATTCTCTCATCAATTCCCAATTTTTTTGTCTTGCCGATAAAAGAGTTCAGCTCCAGCATATTGCTAATAGATAATAATTTAATTATTGTCAAGCTTAATCCGGCTGACCTTCAGGAAATCAGTCCGACCATAAGTTATTTGCTCATGCAAAAATATTTTTCGCAAAGAAAAATTAAGTCATTTCCGAAAGTAGAAATCATAACAAAAGAGGAATACCAAAAATTCCGTAAGGGACAATTTGAGGAAGGTCTCGTAACAGTTAACGAAGAGATAGGGAAATATAAAAATCAAATAGCAACAGCAGAAGCTTCCATAATAGAAGACAGAAATATAATTTCTTATGATAAGAGCTTAATAGATAAGTCAAATTCGGAATATAAAAAATGCTTGTCAGACGGAAGTTATTCTCTGGCGTATTGTAAAAATTTACCGGTTAAATCGGGAAAATCAAGGTTGGAAAAGGAGATAACGGATTTAAATATTAAGCTTGCGTCTGATCAGGATAATCAAAAAGAAGGCGAGAAATATTATGAATTCTACACAACATTGGGGAAGCAGTTGCAAATGGCAGAAGGAAATATCACTCAGGAATTCGGTGTGTTTACCCCCAAAGATTCAATAAAGATAGTCTTTAACACAACCAGTTCGTCCCACACGATTGCCGATTATCTTGAAACATTGACACATGAATATTTACACTACGCAAGTTATTCGCCGGAGGGCAAGAAATTAAGCGATTCATTATTCTCAGAGGGAATAACTGAATATTTTGCGCTCGGAATAATTAAAGACGATTTAAATGTAAGCATAAATTTAGGATATCCGGTCTATGCCAAAATAATCGGCCAAATGAATAAAAGGATTCTAGAAAGCGAGATTGCGGATATATATTTTTCCAAAGACCAAATTGGACTTGAAAAATTGTTAGACCGGATATATGGGGAAAGCTTTTATAAAAATAACCGCATCTTATTCTTAAGTTTGCAATATGCGTCTGACAAAGACCAACTGTTGGCAATTGCAAATGAAATTATGAAAAAAATCGGAGGAAGTCAATTGAAAGAAAATGATCTGTTAAGTAGTCCTCTGTGAGTTGAAATATTCTAGGGAGCTTTTGTCGGGGCCGGACTCGCGCTGGGTGCAGGTAATTTAACTTGGGGATTCTTCTTGACAGCTGATGGAGTCGATACTGTTGGTGGATTGGACAGTTTGGAAGAGACATCAACACCTGAAAGATCTTTGTTCTGAAGCCCTGTCTCATTCGCGCTTTGCTGATTTATATTCTTAGCCTTCAAATCCGCTATCAAATCAGATACTGTTTTGTAATCTTTGGGATTAGTGTCTTTTTTGATCAGGGTTAATGCCTGCTCAGCTATCAATTGCGCGTTGGCAAAATCGCCTTTTTCTCTGTAAGTAATAGCTAGGCTGTAATAAGCATTAGTATAGTCGGGTTTCAGGTTAACTGCGTCTGTAAAGAACCTGATGGCCATATCATAGTTTTTAATAGAGTAATATACTCCTCCGACGGCATATCTAAGCGCCGGATTTTGAGGATCTCTTTGTATAGCTTTCCCGTAAGCATCCAGAGAGAATGTCAGCGCGTTATTGGCAACTCCGGTGATATTTCTATAAATTGTAGCTAAAGTTTCCCAATTTCGTGAAGATCTGGGGCTTAGAACAACGCTGGCTCTGCCTTCATTAATAGCTTGGGAAAGAAGAGTCTGAATTGTTTGTTTATCTTTGTCGGTTAAGGATCCCTGCGGATTGTCTTTGGTGGGGCCTTTTTGAACAGCGATGATATTAGCTAAAGCAAAATTAGTTTGGGCCATATCAACTCTATACGAATCCACCAGGGGATTTAATTTTTCAGCCTGCTGCAAATTTTGGTATGTTAATGTCCCGTTTTTGTTCGCCTGAGAAAGCGCCTGTCTGTGATAATAGTCGGCGGAAACGATAGGATATACTTTGAATGACAAGGTTACAGCTCCGACAAGAAAAACTATAAAAATAACAATCGGAAGAAGATCAAACTGTTGATTATGGGACGTCGAAGCTTTAAGGCCCATCGAGAGCTCAGTTGCTTTATTGCGGATGGCTTCCTGAGACATCATTAATGATGCAAAAATAATGATAGTTATTACGGTTGAAACCAAAGTAGTCGTATGAATCAATAAGAGAGCAATGCTTATTAACCCGCTTATTGCCAAGGCAAGTTGGACTACATCCTGCGGAGCACCCTTTAAATTATTCAATTGGGTTAGAGGCAAAAATTTATTACTATTTTTTATTACAACAAAGCATAGCAATATTAAGGCAATGAAACCGAGAAATCCTAAGGTGCTCAAAACTTGCAGGAACTCATCGTTAGCGGCGCCAAAAGAGAAGTTCCAATAATTTAAGAGATTAAATTCAGCCGGTTTATAAGCAGTGAAATTAAATAAATAGCTGGCAGGTCCTGTGCCAAAAAACGGTGCATCTCTGAAGGATGAGGCTGAAATTTTCCAGGAGATAGCCAGGGGTAACTGAATTTCTTTCGGGAAACTGGCTTCAAAACTCTGTATTTTATTTCCCGCAAATGGCACGTAAGCTAATATTAAAGTTAAAATTATAACTGCGGCAGAAGCTAAGAATGAAACTAAACCTGTTTTGGTTAAATAATCTTTTGCGGCGTACAGGCAAAGTCCGATAACAATAAATAAGACTACATATGCGGCAACTGAGCCTGTCAATGCGATGGTGACACCGAACAATATTGACAAAGTTATCGCTAAATACCGGGGGAAATACTTATTGGAATTAATAATAGAGATTAACGGCAAAGGAAGAAGCAACAGTAAAAAAGCTATTGTTGAGAAGGTAGAACCCGTAGGAGTAAAGTTAACTCCCTTGGCAAAATCAAAAGGCAGGAAGATGCCAAAGAAAGATAGGAGAGTTATAAAAGCCACTACCCCTGCGCTTGCATAAAGAACATAGAGGAGATTCTTGATCCGAGCTGAATCTCTCAAGTTTGAGACNGTAATAAAGTATAGTAAAACATAAAGAACCCAAGAGACCGCAGAGCCATGAATGCTTGGAAAATCTCCATAAAGCGCCTGGTATTTTGTCGCGCTGAAATAAGTTGACAAAAGTACAACTACGAGGAAGGCCAATAATGGCACATCAAGAGGTGTTTTGTTGATTACAACTTTGCCTTTCAGTATCCAGGAGAAAATAGTAAGTCCTACCAGAACTACAGTTGCAACTGTTAAGAATAAAAATTTTGGCATCTCATAAAATTCTGTTGTTTGATTGAAAAAAAGCAGGGGAGTAACTCCGACTATTATCAGTAGCAACACATTTATAATTTTGTCTGTAATAACAGAAAGATAATTTCTCATTTTTATATATTTTCTAATTCCATCAACAATTAAAACAAAAATTATAGTGCTCGTCAATAAGCAACTGATAATTTTATCCCTTGACAACACATGATTAGCTTCAATATACTATATTTATGGAGAACGAATTTCCCCTAAGAATATTTGCGTTGCGTTTTCCCGACAGCGACGTCTGTCTTGAAGAAATCAGGAAATGGCGTTTCCCTGAAGGAATACATTGCCGTAAATGCAGAAGAATTACCAGACATTATAAACTGTCAAAGAGGTCCGTATATGCTTGTAAGTTTTGCCGTAGTCAAACATCTCCGTTGGTCGGTACAATTTTTGAAAAAACAACGACCCCGCTTCGCTTGTGGTTTTACGCAATATTTTTAATGACTCATGCAAGAGCAAATATTCCAATAAAAACCTTACAGCGCGAACTCGGGGTAACATATAAAACTGCCTGGAGAATGTATAGCATCTTACTAAAACTCATGAAAAAAAATAACGGAGATTTATTAACTGAGACACAGGTACGTAAATGGATTTTCTTTAATAAAATAGAATTAAAGGTTGTCCAAAGGAAACTGGAATCTTCAGTATAAATTTAGATTATGGACGGACTGCGCGTTTTAGAAGTTCAAAAAAATCATCTTTTGCGTTATTTCTGCCGCCGTCTTTTAATAATATTTTTATTTTTTTATTTTTAATTCTTAATTTTTTTCTCATATAGAAATTATTCAAGACTGTCTATTGCATCTTGGTACTTATCGCGATATTCCAATTTGTTAGTAATTTCTTTATTCCGGTTTTGCAATTCGGACATTTTACTTACAAGTTCTTCGTTTCCCAATTTGAGATCTATGTTGTGAATCCTCAGCTCCTCTTTCATCACAAACCGTTCCAGCTCAAACCTATATAAAAGCCTAATATTAACCCAGGCAAATACAGTTGATAATACCGTAAATAACATTACCAGAATTGCAAGCGCTTCGTATGGGCTGTAATTTTTTAACTTTATTCCTACTAATATTAATACGCCTAATAGAAATGCAATAATGTTATTAATAATTAATAATTTAAAAGCAAACATGCTGCTGATTGAGTCCGTTGTGAACATTCCGGTTAAACCTCTGGCAGGCCAACGAAGTAAAATAGCAAAACATAAAAGTACAAAATCTGCTGCCAATCCCAGAGGCGCGTAGAAAGCTGTCGGGTTGGATAGTGAAAATTGCAAATATAAAGAGCTTAAAATTGTCATGAAATTAATTACCAAAACCGTAAATGTCAGAAGATGCGCAATATGGAAACGGATTTTTGATTTTATCCTCGGTAAAATTAAAGAAATTGAAACTAGCAAAAAACTTAACCCTGTGATTAAATTTATGTGTTTAAGATAGGGAAAATTGAAATTAAGAACAGCCAATATTCCGATAATCATTACTGACAAACTGCAGATGATTGAAAGCGATAGATAGAAAAAAGTCAAAGATTTATTTTTTTCATTTGCCACATGCAAAAAATCAAGTTTCCCTTCGAGAAAAAGCGGAATTAAAGCGGGAATAAAAACTATTGCCATCGGTGAAAAAAATAGAATTGCTGCTGTTAATAGTAAGGTGAACAAGCTAACCGCAAGAGATACTTTTTGCAACATTTTCGTAAGGGTCCTATTCTCAGGCAAGTGGATTTTGGTAAGAGGATAACTATTCTCGTTCACAAGTAGAATATATCATATTTGAGCAAGTATTTGGTTAAAATGCAGCTGAATTACTATCGCTTGAAAGTAATTAAATAATTAACTATTATAGTAAGGTGAGAGTTATAAAAGTAATTGTTAAGCCATTCTTAGGAATAGCAGTCTTTTTATCCGGTTTATTTCTGGCATACCTTTATATAGTAAGCATTGATACAAGTAGCCCTTTAATTTTTATATCCGCCTTAGCCCTTTTAATTATCGGAGTAATGCTTTTAATCAGGGTAGGAAAATCAGGAGAAACAATAATGGTAGATTTTCAAAAAGCAAGCCAGGAAGAAAATCAACCTAAGGCTAAAAGTGGTGAGAATTTTTTGGAAAAAAACGCCAAATTGTCCGCAGAATGGACAAAAACAGTCGAGAAAAAAGATAAGCTAAAAACCCTGGAAATAGCCGCAGCAGCAGAAGAGGGAAGGGAATAGCGTGTTTTCTGTTCCGATCTAAGTTAGAAGCTTAGTGTGCCTGCAATAAAAAAACGGTAAGCAAAATAANCGACTACAATGAGAACAATAGCGATAATAATAGGGCGTAAAANATCGAAAAAGTAAGTAAATGCCAGGAGAAGTAGTCCCACGATGGCAATGATGGAGATAATGCTAATTGTATTCATGTCAATATTCATTACTATAATAGTAGATGGTTGTGCAAAAAATTGTCAAGCTTCGTGATATTTTCGATTTTTCTAAAATAAAATAGCGCTCGGTTTGAAGATCAGAATAAGTCCTAAGATAATCATAATAACCCCACCGATCAGATTGGAAAGTTTACTGTATTTTGTAGTTAACGTCAGCTTGTCCGCTCCATAAAGAGCGATAGCAAAGACCACCAAATCATCAATCATATAGAAAAAGATGTAGATTAGAAGATAAAATCCGTTTTCCATAACATTCAATTTATTAATTTCCAGTATTTTAGTAAATGCCTGGGGAATGCCTATTGAGCATGCAAACTCAATTATATTTACCGAAAAAGCAATTCCCAGGATTGAAATAAAAGTAAGCAAGGTAAATTTGTTTGTTGCCAAAAATGAAATCCTGTCCCGCAACTTTTTTCGCTGCTTGAGATCTGTAATTTTGCATTCCAANTCCTTCTTTCGCCATTCTTTAAGAAAAAGAATGCCTCCGAAAATTGACACGATTCCGATGACCGGAGTTACTATGGCATCCAGTCTTACAAAATCCCACGTTTTATACCAAACAACCAAAATCAGCGAATACATAATTGCTTCGGCGAGTATGAATGTGCCGGCAAAAATATACATTTTTCTTCTGTTTCCAACTTGTAATAAAATTAAGAGGAAGGTTATGAGCACCCACATAGCGCAAGGATTAAATCCGTCAAAAAATCCAAGCAAGGCAGACAAGATAAGCAGGGGATACTTTTGCGTATCAGTTCTTCCAATGAGGGGAAGACTGACATAATAAGCAGGTTTGACAGTACATGGCTTGAGACCACTTTCATCACAGGACGAATCGAGAATTTTTCCATCCTTTACTTTTTCTAAATCGGTTTGAATATTGTATTTTGCCGCCGAATTTATAAGCGTTATGATTTCTTTTCCGGTTGTTTCATCCGAATCAAAGCCTACGATGTATTTATTACCGATTACAGTGACAGGCGTTACTTTTCCGGATTTTATCCGCGTTGTAAATTCTTCCCAGATTTTTCTGTCTTGTAGATTTTCCAGACTGTACCTTTTTACCCTAAAATCATGTCTTGTTTTTGTTAAGTTGGATATGAATTTTTCTTCTGCCTTACAATGAGCGCAGCCGTTTCGAAAAAATACAGCAACGGTAGTGTCGAAACCTGATGCGGATACTTTGCCTGAAAATAATGTGATAAGTAAACCGGCAAAAGCCAGAAAGATAAATATTTTTCTCAACATAACATAATTAAGTACAGGGACGCTCCATTTTATAATTATTTTGAATTCCTTGACAAGCAGCTTAACTTATTATATTTGATTATTTGTTTTCTCTCAATCGTTAATCGCGTATCGCCAGAAGAGGGCGGTAATATTCAATCCTCCATTTAGAAGATCAATAGCTTTTTTTAATTCATACTGGCTGACAACCTTGTTTANGGGCTCTCTCGGCGGGATATTGCCGGTATAATAATTTTTTAACACGGGCAAGGCGCGTTTGTCGCCGATCTGTCCCAATGTCCAAATGGCATCATTTCTCGACCTAAATCCTTGATGTCTGTCATTAAGAAGTTTTATTAGAGATTCTACGCAATCGCCGCCGTATTCTCTTTCAGATTTTTGACATTGCGATTTAGCTTCATAACCGATCCAAGAGCAGACGATCATAAAAAACAACAAGAAGATACTGAATCCTACGGCAATTATATAAAAGAATTTTCCTTTTGCATCTTTAATTATCATATTTTTCTCCTTCATAAACAAAAATGTCTTCAATAGCTACTTTAAAAAATCCGGCAATTTTAAATGCCAAACCCAACGACGGCAAATATTTATTGTTCTCAATAGCAATAACTGTTTGCCTTGTGGTTCCTATGTTATCAGCTAATTGCTCCTGCGTCAGATCATGCATAGCCCGAAAAACTTTTAACTTATTCTTCATCGCCTGCTCCCCCATATCTTCTATTCAGAAAGTGATAGGAGATGGCGTAGATGGCGATTAAAAATAAAGTTAAGTAAGCAAAAATCATTCCAATCGATTCAGGATAAGCAAATTCACCTTTAGCAAAAACAGGTGATAAATCCTGATAGGGAATTAGTAACAGAAATGCGCTGATGCCTATGGTTGGAGCAAAGATAGCGTACGTTAAGTGAGCGGCTTTTTCCCTTATGGTTTTTTCGCGTTCATCAATTCTGATTTTAGCCTTAGAACGGGCAAATATCATAAAAATCATGCCCGTTACAATGCCGGCAATTGACAAAAGATAGCTATTGTGAGTAACCGCCAAGGCGACAATAGCAAAAACAAAAAGGAAGATAACCATGCGTAGTTGAAGATATTTTTTTCTACTCATACGTACAATGTAACATCTCTTTTACATTATGTCAAGTAGTATATACATATACGGATCAATTCTAAGATTGATCGGCCAATATTTGTTACTTAAATTTGAAGGTGGAGATAATTTGATGCGTCAGCCGAATATTCTTTTCTGATGGAGGGAAAGTGGAAAGAGTGAGCAATTTGCCGTTTTTAATGATAGCAGACATGAAATGGTTTTTAGGCCCTGATATTTCAATTAGCCCTTCAATGCCTTTGTAGCCATCAATGATGATTTCCTTTATTGAATTTGGACTCATACCTGTTTTAATTTTGTCTAATTCACTCTCCGTTACAGTTTCTTGCGGTTGGTATACGGCATATAATTGATAGTTAGGATTATCCGAGGGTCCACTCTCAACATAAAAACTTGCAATCCTCACTTTCCCTGAGTCATCCGCAATTTCTTTTCTGAAGATTGCATCAGGCGGAATCTCAAAAGTTATAAATAGTCCTGCTTCATTAAAGATTTGTTGTTTACTTTTCTTTTCTCCGCAATTTACAACAGGCTGTGGCTCTCTTGGATTTCCATGTTTGACCCATTGATTATTCGAGCAAATCCAGGTATCTTCATCTCCGCCAATTATAAATCTTACTATCAAAAGTCCCGACAAACCAATAATTATTAACAAAAATATCAGGATTTTTTTCACGCTTCAATTATACACGATATTCTATGCTCCTAGATAGAAAAACATAGTTTATTTAAATAAGCTATACTAATTGTTGGAAAGGAGGGGAAAATGGAAAATACTAACCAAACCGCGCCAATTTGTCAAAGTTGCGGCATGCCAATAGCAAAGTCTGAAGACTTTGGTACGAATATGGATAACAGCAGGAATCAGGAATATTGCACCTATTGCTTTCAAAAAGGTAATTTTACTTGGCCAAATGCAACGCTTGATCAATTTGTTGGGAAATTAGTTTCAATGCATGATCAGATGGGAATGACCGAGGAAGAAGCGAGAAAAATGGCCAGTGAAAATCTGCCGAAACTTAAGAGATGGGCAAAATAACAGACTTTCTTCTTACAGAATAAACATATTAGGATCTATTCTCAACATTCTTATACATGTAAATGTGGTCTACGTAGTTATTTTTGTGCAAACTTCCTTTTGGTAATCGTCCGTATTCCTTGAAACCTAATTTTTCATACATGCTTATAGCAAGCGGATTATTTCCGAAAACTCCAAGAGTAATTATACGAAGCTGGGGCATATTTTTCTCCGCTTCCTTAATAATCAGTTGCATAAATATTTTGCCTATTCCTTCTCCCCTGTATTCTTTGGCAATAGATATGCCCAACACGCCTTCGTGGCTTTCAGTTTTGTCCTTCATGTCGATTGACGAAATACCGATAAGCACATTGTTGCAAAAGGCAAGAAGCTCAACCGTTTGTCTCTTAATTATTCTTTCAAGTTGAGTATTGAGATATTTTGTCTCATCTTCAAGCTTAATTTCTTCGCCCTGAAAACGGACAAAGGTTTTTTCCTTTGAAAGAGCGTTAATATAATCACAAAATATCTGTGCATCATTTTTCATCGGGTAACCAATGATAATTTTATTGCCTTTTTTTGATAATCCTTCAAAAACTATTTTCCTATCCATAGAAAAATTATATCAAAAAGGTTAAAGTGGACATCTGGTCAATTTCCTCAAATTTGATAAACTAGAATTAGCGATATGGAATATTTGATTTCGCAGACTGAAATTTCCAGGAGAAAAAAAGCCTATGCAACTTTGTCGGTCAGTTTAATTATCGGTTTGGTGCTGGCATCAATAATCTTCGATTTCCCCATCTCCGTCATTGGTTTTATTCCGGTTATCGGCACAATTTTTCTGATTGGTATTTTCTCTTTCATATCTTTTCACTATTTATTGCAAACGAAAATTCTTTTGTCCAGGCAGTCTCTTGTAAGAGCGCGCAATCAAGTCCGTGAAGAGTATTCTCTGGCAAAGATCAATCGTGTAAAAATCAAGAGGACTACTAATAAAACTATTCGGGAAATCTATATTTGGTTAAGCGGGGGGAAGAGCGTTTTTATTACTGCTTTGGATCACTTTGAACAATTCGAAAAAGAATTATTAGGCATGCTTGACAAAGATATTGCAATTGAGGAAATTCATGAGCCCATTGATTATGATCATCCGTTATTCTATTCAATTCTGGGATTAATAATCAGCAGCATAGGCGTTTTAACTATTAAGTTAATTGCGAACTTTAATGCTCAAAGCATGCATATTTTAGCATTAGCCTTTTTTGTCTACGCGCTTACCTTGGGCATTTATTTTATTGTAGGCAAACCGATCTCCAAAAGATTCGGGGTCAAGACGAAAATTGCAGATTATCTTACAGGAGCTTTTATGATCTGTTCTGGGATAATCATTCTGATCATCTTTTCTTAGTATTTAAAAATTACTTTTCCTTACTCTTTATTTTCTTTTTTTCTTTACAACAGTTTTTGCAGTTATTGTTGCAGGGTTTGCAATCGCAACAGCAACATTTTTTATTGTTATCCATTATCAATCTCACCTCCTTTTATTCTCGTAGCCATAGCTATGAGTATCTTTACCAATCCTTTACCTCTAGGAGTCAGGGGATACTCTATATATTTTCCTTTACGCATATTTTTAACAAGTCCGGCAGACGTTTAAAATTTGTTAGCTTAATTTAAGCTCCGAAGAGGGGATGTTATCAATCGGCTGCGGAGCTGGTTCCTGCTGTATTGGCGGCTGCTGAGCTAAGGGCTGAACTGCAGGTTGAGGTTGGGGATTAGGCTGCGTTGCCGGAATTTCGTTTTGAACCGGTTGTACAGGCTGAATTGGTGGGACCGGTTGATTAATTTGTGTATCCGCTCCCAGATATTTTGATTTTCCGAATGCGAGAATCGGATAGCCGATAAAACTAAAAAATGCCAGCAGCATAATTCCGAAAAAAGTACCCTTTCCGAACATTTTCGCGATTGAGACAGAAAAGAAGATATAGACAAAAAGATTGGCTATCGGAATAAAATATAAAATCAACCACCAGCCCGGCTTGTTAGCTATCTTTAAAAGCACATATAGGTTATAGATCGGAATTAATGATGCCCAGCCCGGTTTGCCGGCTTTTGAGAAAATTTTCCAAAGGGTAATTATAAAAAAAACGTATAAAACTAAATCAATAATATACGATGAAGGGGAAGCATTTGAATTGTTTTGCACTATATAGTTAATATAGGAGATTTCTCAGCTGACGTCAAGCTTGAAAAATATTTGCTTTGCCTGATGGAGCAAGAGATATTTTTATCATATTTTAATATTTAAATTTATTAAATCCCTTTTTAATTTAAGCGGAGAATCCGAGCATAAGGAGATTATATCAGAAGTCAATTTTGAGGCTAATTCGCTCCTCTAGTTGAGTATGTAGAGAGATGATGTCAACGAATATAGGGGAACGGAAATACTTTTTTAATTGAAATGTTTTTTAGTGTCCCCTTATCGTCAACGGTTACATTAAGAGAAGGATAATTAATGGCAATTTGCAAGCATTCCCCACACATGTTAATTACTTGATAAGATTTTGTTTCAGGGAAATATTTAACCGAGGCTATTTCTTCCAATTCTGAATCATTATTTTCAATGGCTTTAGCAATTGCAACTTTCTCCGCGCAGATACATTTCCATATATTTTTATACTTTATATTTATACCGGTGTAATAATTTCCGGTTTTTGTTTTTAAAATAGCAGCAATACTGGTTGCATTTTCTCTATATGTTTTTCTTGCGTGGTTTTTTGCTCTTTCAAGTATTTCAAGAGAATCTTTTTTTAAATTGTTAGTTCTTTGCATTTGCACTATTATAACAGAAGAATTTCAAGGCTGAGCTTACTACTGATATGGCTTAAGCACTCTCAGCGCGCGGTACGTTACCCATTTGTTCGGTTTGCCCTTTTTTCCGTAATTTCCCCAGGTTTTACCGGTGTAAGTATATTCCAATTCCCAACGGCCATTTTCATCCTGTTTACTTTTTATAAATTCAATAGTGTTCTTTAGTCTTTTGTCTTTTCCGTATCCTGCCGCTATCACAGCTTCTGCGATTTGTAAAATATCAGTAATATAGAAAACAGGGAATCCAAAATCCCACCAATCCCTGTTTGGTTTTGTGTTGTAGGCTGTAGGGTAGTCTGCTTTTATGGGATCAACTCCAAGCAGAAAATCAACACCTGCTTTTATTGCCTTGTTAATTGCCGGAGTTTTTTTATTTTCCGGAATTCCGGAAAGCGCCAGCAATACTTTCGTCGCGCCCCAGGCGCAGGATTTCTTGCCATTTGCTCCGCAGGCAAAATTCGGTCCACAGTTATAAGCATAATATTTCACGCCGTCTCCCAAAACATTTTTTGCCATCCATTCATATGTTTCCTCAAGGCGTTTATCTTCATATTTAAGAAGTGTTAACGCCAGGCTCATGTTTCCCTGAAGACAGGCGATCGTGCCCGATGGCGTACCGTTATAAGAGATTGATTTTTCTTTGGAAAGCGCATGATCGAGGTAGTATTCGCATGCTTTTTTGATTCTCGGGTCGTCATTTACTGATGCGCCGAGTTGGGAAAGGAGTATGAGCGACCAAACAGTAGATTTATATTTCGGGCCGTATCCCCCTCCGGGTTTTATCCAGTAACCATCGGGAGTCAGGTGTTTGAGTATTCTTTCAATAGGGCCTTTTTCATAGGCTTCTTTTTTCGCTTCAATTAACTCTTTATCATTAGGAGATTTATCTACCAAATCGCGAAGAGCCAGAAAACGTACCCCCGGATTTTCTTTTTCCAAAAGCCACGAAAGCGAAGGCTCAGTTGACATATTCGAATTATAACATGAATATTGATGACGGCATCCAATTTAGACATAGTTGGAAATGTATTATTTTGTGGGGAAGAATTAATGTTTTTGCGATTTAGATTCCGATGGCTTTCTGACAATTCCTCTCATTAAGTGCTTTTTACCGGTAACAGGATCTGTCAATGTTCTTCTGGATAATTCCTGCGCTAAAGCATACTCATATCCTTCATCTCCCGGTTTTACCATAACGTAACGATCCGTAATTACGTGAGTTGCGTTCTTGATAATAATTTTAGCCTCATCTGAAATGTGAGAATTTAGTTTATTTTCTACCATAAGCTTAGCCTGTTAAATTGAGTATAAATCAAAAATAGCCAATGTCAATATGACTCGACACAAAACATCCTTAAATTCTCAAGTATTTAAGGATGTTGTTTGCGTGGCAAAATGGTATAATCCTTTGTGGATGTTCAAAGGTCACGGGAATAATAAAGGTTTTGTCTTCGTCAGGCATCTTTCAGATGTCTGACTTGCCGCACCATCGTCTCAAATTCCTCGATAGGAACAAGACACCGTAATCATTGTCCGTATTGCTTGTATTCCAGGCATTTAGATCTTAAAACTCCGGGAGACAGATCTTCGACTTGCGGCGCAAAAATGAAGCCGATCGGATTAATTCTTAAAAATGTTGAACTAAATGTTTTTACAGGCAGAACAAGCGGTGAACTAATGCTAATTCATCAGTGTCTTTCTTGCGGAAAGATTTCTCCAAATAGAATTGCCGGAGATGATAATCCATATGAGGTAGTAAGCTTACTCAAAAATGTTTCTCAGACGATCAAATTTAGCAACATGAAATTACTTACGTCGGAAGACAAGAGTGATGTTCTCCGTATTCTTTTCGGAAAAAGCTCTTTGAGAAAGTTATAATTATTGCGTCAATTTTTTAATTGATTCTGTACGGCGGTAGCATCCTGGTTTATCGGAAGCAAATAAAAAGTTATCTTGTCTTGTAATGAAATTTATAATAACCAACAATAATAGGTAAAAGGAAAGTTAAGAGGTAATAGATGTAAACGTCAGTTTTATAATAATTTGGTGAATTCAAAAGTTTAACAATTAAAAAATAATCAAGAATTACGGCAATTAAGGTCCAAAAAATTGCCAGTCCGATATAGCACTTAAATTCTTTTCTGGCTATCTTTTTAAACAACGCCCAAAGTGTAACAATGGCCCCAAATGGCAGAATGTACCAGCCGATAAGATCTTTCGGGACAAAAGCGAAAAAAATAAAGCCCAAGATGTAACCAATCAGCCAAAGAATAAATCCCCAAAAGACAGTATTTAAAAATATTTGTTTATTATTGCCGGGAATTATCGCGCTCACAGTCTAAGCTTCTCAAAATGAAGAAGGGAAGTCAAATAAATAACTTTATTGTTTGTTTGCAAGTTCTGTCTGAAGTTTTTCTATCTGTTTTTTAAGCTCGACCATTTTGATTTCTCTGGCAACCATAAATTTATTCAATTTTTCAAGTTCTTCCATTTTTTCCTTCAATTGCTGTTCGGCTTTCATCCGTTTGGTTGCATCGTGATAATTCCAGACCCTCCCTATAATAGATGTTCCTACCCGTTGCGGGTGTGTTGAGCGTTCAAATATTTTACCGTCCTTGAATTCCAAAATATCGTCCCCTTCAGTTTCAGGTTTTTCATAAAATTCTTTCACTTTTGCCAAGAAAACATCAGGATATTTCAATTGATTTAATACAAATGCAATAGTTTTATTGTCGTCATGGGTCAGTAAAATCTCTTGGGGAATATTCCACATTTCCGCAAAACGCTTGCTATAACCTGTAATCTTTCCTTCGCGGTCAACTACCAAAATACCATCTCTAGTTGAATCAAGGGTTGCCTGAAGTTTTGAAACAGAGTCGCTTAATTCTTTGGAACTTATTTCCAGAGATCTTTCAACGAGTTTGAGGTCCTCATCAAAATGGTTATATGTATCGGAAATCGCGACAAAAAGATCCCTCAGTCTGTCAGGTATCTCACTCTCATTGCCAAAGTATTTAGAAATTTGCCGGATAAGCGTTTTGTGTAAGGTCATGCCTCGCGCAGTATGGTGACAGTCATGGTCTGATTATGAAGTTGACATTGCTTTTCGGTCGAAACGGTAGGGCACAGCTCTCCGTATGAATAAAATCCGGTCATAGCCGCCTGAGGGCCAATCGATTCGCGAACCGCTTCTATTTCTTCCTCCACGCGCTCTTTGAGTACCAATTTACGGCCTACACAGGAAATCAGAATGGCAAGTTCTGCCGTTTTTTCTTCAAAAGCCTCAGCGCTTTTACTCGCTGCTCCGCTGGCTCCTTCAATAAGCCTATCAAAATTAGCCTTCATTAGTTTGGCTTGCGCTCCCAATTGCATATCACCGGCAAACGTTATGCTTTGATTTGTTTCATCCACGGCCAAAATAGTGCGGACAACATCTATTTGTTGACCGTTGGCAGTTGTCATGCGTACACTTAAAGGAAACAATAAACCGCTTCCGGGCAATTCTTTTGCCTGTTCCCCCAAATATTCTTTATAGAGTGCTAAAGCAGGCTTATTATCAAGTTCATACAAAATATTATTCGTTGCTTTTGTTATAGTTCTTTCAAGCCCAAAAGGATCCCATCCTCCCATTGATCCGTACCCGATTCGAAGACTGGTTCCATAAAGACCTACCGCAACAATAGTTCCCGGTGTTCCGGGCTTATCTAATCCAACCACAGTTTCTTTGAAATTTGCGCCGTCACCCACCAGTCCTCCCGTGACTGATACGTTTGGCGGTAATATTTCATGGAGACCGGAAACCAGTTTTGATCCGTTGATGATGAGCCCTTCAGAGAAGACCAGCACATGCACAAGTCCGTCGCCGTTGAGCATGCCGGCAAGTTTTTTACCTTCGTCACGGCTTTGTTCTGCGTCTGAAATTTTTGTTTCAACACACTGAATAGTAGTATTTGTAAAATGTATGGCGGTAACAACCAGCGTGTTATCCAGCACATTATTATTGATAATTTCTCCTGCCGTAGAGCAAACAACAATATGAGCTTTGGGATACCATGAGGCAATTTCTTTATACCGCGCTTCGTCTTTGACCAGCGCAGTTTGACCGAATACCAATACAAGTTGCGCTTTCTCTTTCAATTGATGATCTGTTATAGATTCCCATCCTTTTGAAGATATCCATTTTTTCTGTTCAGTTACCATAATTTATTTTGTTTGTATCGGATTATTATTTCATCCGTAACGGAAAAAGTAAAGAGAGAAATTAACGTGATCGATCAGTCAAATTTTAAGCGTAGAGCAAAAGTATTAAATCAAAAATGTTTTGCTTCGACTTATGAGCAATGCTTAAAGTCACATATTCTTTAGAGCAAAAATAAGAGCGATCGTTAAGAGAATGCCAATTATAAATAAAAGTGCTGATATGAATTTTAGAATTTTCATATTTTTTGCAATACCTGTGACGGCTGTGGCTATGGAAATGACATAAATTAGAACTAAGATAATAGTAAATGGCATATTCATTATGAATCACTAGGGGATCAGAATATCTTCTATCCAAGAACCTGGCTCCGCGTGTCGATCTGGAACCATTCGACATTATGGCCTATCTTTTATTATATTTTCAAATATTTATTCTCAGTTTAAATATTTTCGGAAAAAGTCTAGGCACTTTTTTTAAATATTCTTCATAAGGATGACCAAATCTTTTTTTTAGCTCCGGTTCTTCAATAAACATTGCATTTAAGTAGGTTATTATTAAATAAAAAATAGATATAACGAGCAAAAACAAAGAATAATATAANATTACTTCTCCGAATAATACTAGAGCGCCTCCCAAAACCATCGGGTTTCTTATGAGTTTATATGGGCCTCTGATTACTAATTCTTTCGGAGGAATTGTCGGGTTAGGTGTCCCTTTCCCGTATTTTTTAAACAAAAATATTGTCCACAACGCCAGCAATACGCCCATTAGAGATATTAAAGTGCCGGTAAATATGAGGATTGTACTTTGCGCAAATACATAATCTGTTTTCAGGATTAAGAGGTCAAGGTATTTGCCTAACAATGGGGACACGACAATCATGACAGAGGGAACAATTATGTATGTCGCAATTTCCACTACTTTTTCTTTTGTTCCTTTGCTCTGCGTTTTAATCACTTCCATCTTTGGTTCTGCCATACCTTAAGCTTATAACATATAGTAAAATATTTATATGCCCAAGTCTTTAACTGTTATTCCCGGAGTCGGGAAGTCAATTGCCAAAGATTTACAAAACATTGGTATTAAATCAGTTGGTGACCTTAAAGACAAAAATCCGGAAAAACTCTATCAATTATCAAATAGGGAGGTGGGCAAAACTCAGGACAGATGTCTTCTTTATGTGTTCCGCTGTGCTGTTTATTTTGCCAAGGGCGGTAAAAATCCTGAGAAACTCAAATGGTGGAATTGGAAAGACAAATAAACGGATTCTAAATCTTTATTCCTCTTTTCTTAATCTCTTCTAGAATTTTTCCACCCAGAGGACGGCAGGTGCAATTTTTAGCGTGAGCCAGGTGCCATACAACCCTTTGATCAAGAGTGGGGTTCTTAGGCATTTTGTTGGCTAGATGCCATGCTTTATTGATACTGTTCATATTACCTTTTGGTGGTTAATTCTTTTATTTTCTTTTTAATCAATCCAATAGCCCATACATAGTGGCTGGAAAGAGCGGAGGCAAAATATGAAGCCGCATTAGTTGAACCAGTCCAGCTATATTTTCTTTTTGTGATAAGTTCTTCATCTGAATACTTTTTAATCATCCCGAGCAGTTTTTCGTGGGAGGTAGTAAATTTTTTTATTAAGTCATCCCATTTTATATTCTTATGCTCTTGGAATAGTTTTTCGTTTAATGCTGGTATGTCTTTGATTGCATATCCAGGAGCAGGGACTTGTGGCTTTTTCCCTTTTGTTCCATCCTCATACCAATTGAATAATAGAAGTTGCCAGGCATAGAGATGAGCGATGATATCTTTTGCGCTTCGATTATCAAATATATATTCCTCATCCCGCTGTTTTGGAGTTAAGGAACCAGCCAACTCCATCAGATTGGAAAATTCTTTCTTCCCAAATTCCAATAATTGTTGTTTATTTCGTGCTCTGGCCATAAGATACTTAGAATTGTTTATTTTTGTCTTTCTTTAACTAGTTTTAGTAAACTAACTATTCTTTTTTTATCGATATTTTTCAGCGATGATATCTCAATATGTTTCATGGTTTTACCCCCACCATCAAAGAGTGCCATATCTTCAGTTGGTAATCCTTTAAGCGAAAATCCCAAATTGACATGGTCTTTCAGAGCCACGATGTAGTAGTTACCATCTCCATAAGCAGGCACACCCCATTTCATTTCCTCCTTAATCTTTGGAAATGTGTCAAGGATTATCTGTCTTAACTTTTGGCAGATTTCTCTTTGGGAGGATTTTTGTTTATCAAAATACTCGGCAACATTCTTATCCATAACAGAATTATAGCAGAGTTAAAAAATCCTGAGAAATCCACAGAAATTACTCTCCTGGCTGACACCGTCCGACCTCAATCTTGATAAAGGAGGGACGTTAGGCCATATTTTAGGCTAGGTCACATGCAATAAGCACTCACTTAGTGAATATCCCAAATTCTTAGAAGAAGAGTTTAATAGCAATGAAAAAACTAATTACCGATACTAAAGCCGCCAATACCATGCCCCAAATCAAATCAATAATTGTTACTAAAAGCGGCCAATCTTTAATTGTGGCAAGATTTGTTAAGTCATAAGTAGCATAAGTTATAAGTCCAAATAAAGCTCCAAATAAAAGCGCATTTATCCATGAATGCTTTTCCAGAGCAGGAGTAATGACAAATAACACCAAGCCAACGATAAAAAGTAGATAAAAAATAATAGCTGCTAGCCAATTAACATCTNCTTTCATCAAAAAACCGATTTGCTTAGTGTAAAAATTTTTAGCAACGAGCCCCAACCAAACCATATCAATTGCAAAAAAAACCGGAAGAGCGATGAAATAAAGTTTTAAGAACATATTATTTATTTAAATAAGTAATGGTTAATTGCAATACAGTTGCAAATGAAACCCAAAGGAGGTAAGGAATTTGAATATATGTTATCCAACGTGCGTGTGGATAGATTGCAACCATTGCCCAGATAAGTGTCCCGAGTACCAGTAAAATATCTATAGCCGCTAAGAGATTATTCTTCAACCCAAACTGTAATGGTGTAAAAGCGAAATTAAAAATAAGGTTAAGAATAAATGGTAAAACAATAATAAATGCAGTTTGTTTTTGCCATGCCATTAAAAATACTTTACCAAAAGAAATAGCAATGAGAGCATAAAGAAATGTCCATACGGGGCCAAAGAGCCAGGAAGGCGGCGACCATGAGGGTTTTATTATCTGTGAATACCAATTGTAAGTCTCCATGCCATTAATATTATATCAAAAGTAATTTTGAGGCTAATTTGATCCGCCAAGCGAACAACGTCAGGGCCTATTTTGAGAAGGCATTTAGCTATTGAGGTTTGACGACAAGCATATTTACAGCTTCTGGTTCTGCGATGGCAGTAATGCAATCGCCTACTTTGTACTCCGATTTTTGTTTTCCGATAAAAAGGGTGTTGTTGTCCATCCTTAAGAGAGAGTTAAGATTTAGATTGTCAAGATTGATTCTCCACATTCCGTTTTGTAATATCTCCGTGATTTCACCGTTTTCACTATACAAAAGATTAGGTTTGTCTCCATAAAAAGTGACTTTTTTTAAAAAAGATGGGGGCAAATATAGTTTATATCCAACCTCGATAAAGGGATTTTTAATTGATAGTCCCGGATAAGCATCTTGATTAATGGATGCTATGTCTCCGGCGCGTGAAACATCGTGTAGCTGGTTTTCCGCTACAGATAAAAGAGTATCTCCCTTTTTCACAGTATAGCTGTCGTATAAATTATTTTTATTTTTATCGATTCCATATTTTGAACATCTATTAAGCACAACACTTTCTTCTTTGGATACAACAGTTGGCATTACCTGTTTTTGTTTAGTTTGGTAAATAATTCCTAGATAAAATCCAAGAAAGGGAAGTACGATAAACAAAGTCATTGCTAAATATTTTGAGAGGGGAGTCACGGTAACTAACCATTTGGGAAATCTGCTCTTTTTTTCCGGAACCGGGATTTGTCCTTCCATAATATAATCATTCCAGAAAATAGGCGAGGTGTCAATTTTGAGGCTATTTTGCGAAGTAGCAGAATTTCGTCTTGCTCTGCATGCGACTCTCAATAAGAATTCTGTCTCAGATCGTGTTATAATTCTAATTATGAAATTTGTCAGGGCAAGATTGAATTATTGGTACGGCAAAAAACCTCTTGGGGAGGCTTTATTGTCGTGATGTAAATAATCTAATCTGACAGTACAAAACCTCCCAAAAGGGAGGTTTTTTTGTGGCTAAAAAGGAGAAGATATGAAGAAAATAAAAACAGCAGGAATAATCGGAGGTCTCGGGCCGGAAACAACAGCGCACTTCTACCTGGAGGTTGTTTTCGCATGCTCCAAAATATGCGGAAGACGACCGCAAATACTTATTTCAAATGTTGCAATACCGCTTAAGATTGAGAAGGAGATTATAACGGAAGCAAGGAATGAAAAGAATATTCTACCTTTTCTTATCCGTTCCGCCAAACAATTAGAAAAAGGCGGAGCTGATTTTATTGTAATTCCCTGCAATACGGTTCACATTTTTATTAATGAAATTCGAAATTCCGTAAAAATTCCCGTCCTAAGCATTATTGAAGAAACGTCGGATTTCTTAAGGCAAGAAAAGATAAAAAAGGTAGGATTACTTGCAACAACGGCAACAATAAAAAACAAACTCTTTAATGAAAATTTAAAACAAAATGGAATAAAAATGAAAACTCCGGACAACTCCGGTCAGCTAAAGATGGGGGAAATTATTCACCATCTAGTAAGAGGGGAGAAAAATAAAAAAGATAGGAAAGAATTTTTGGGAATTATTAATAAGCTAAGAGTTGATAATGCGGTTCTTGCTTGTACCGATTTGCAACTTTTCAATCTAAAACATAAGAAAGTAAGAATTTTTGACACGATGGATATTCTCGCAAAGGCAACAATATCAGAGATATTTGCCCCATAATCTTAGGCAAATTTTACTGCGCCTAGTGAGCAATGTTGGGACTTTTTATTTATACAGTACGTAATTTTGAATTCGAGTGCTGTACATTAACGCATCTTCAGCTTTTTGAGTATTATTCCGATCAGCTAACATGCTAAGATTTTTAATGATCGTCTGCATGTAGGGCAGTAGTTTGGTCTTGTCTGCCTCTTTTTGTCGCTTCATTGCTTCCAATAAAAATCGATCGGACACGCCATACGATTTTCTGTAAATTCCAAGCGCAACGCGTTTTAGACCCATTGCGAGTGAGGACAATATTATTTTATTTTCCATATATAGATTGAAAAAAATACTTAGTAATTTCTTCTTTGGTGAATAGTTTTGTCTTTGTAAGTATCATGAGGCTATTATACAGAAATAATTTTGAGGTTAAAATATTGCCTCCGCTAGGCGAACGGCGTTATGGGTTAATTATTTTTACATTTCAAGAATAAGAGTGAGCGGACCATCATTTTTTGATTCAATAATCATATGTTCACCAAATACACCTTTTTTAATATCGGAATGCAGCTTTGTTAATTGAGAAACGAATAAATCAAATAATTCCTTGGCATAACCCGGCTTTGCCGCATCCTGAAAGCCCGGTCTTCTTCCCGACGTATCGGCATATAGCGTAAATTGAGGAACGGCTAAAATTGAGCCGCCTGTTTCAGAAATCATTTTATTCATTTTCTCATTCTCATCCGGCATAATGCGGAGGTTTATAATTTTTTCCGCCATTTTTTCTACGGTTTTATTGGTGTCGTTATGAGTAAAACCGGCAAGAACAAGAAATCCTTTTTGAATTTCCGCAATTGTATTTTTATTTATTATCACGCTAGCGCTTTCAACTCTTTCCAAAATGACTTTCATGATGAAATTATATCAGAAGAGGATAATAGCCATCTGCTCCGGCCTAGCGAGGGAAGTTAGAGCCTATTTTTGTTTATTAATTATTTCTTGAAGTTTTGGAGGAATTGGCCAACAACTACAATTTTTAGCGTGGGCTATGTGCCATTTTATTCTTTGCTCTTCCGTTGGATTTTTTGGCATCTTATTAATCAAATGCCAATCCCTATTAATATTCACTAATTGATTTTATCAAAATTAAAAAGGTAGGTAAAATGTTTCGTTTGCCCGAAATCTATATTAGACGGAAAAAAAGAAGAATTAAAACGATAGCCGTAAGGGTAGCGAAGATACCAACAGTTTTGACAAATAGGTTAACCGCTTCTTTTTTCTTTCCTTCAATAAAAAGCAGCAGCGGTTGGTAGAAAAACAGAAAAGCCATTACTGAAACCGAAAGGGTAAGTACGAATAAAACTGTGACCGGAGCGAAAAAGGTATCAGGCTTGTTCCTTAGCGGTTTTGTCACGAAAGTCATTACACTGACGACGAGGATGATGTATGCTGAAGCGCTAAAAGCATTAATAATAGGGTTCCTAGACATATGATAATTATATCAATTTTTCTCCGCCTAGCGCCCACCCGCCTCTGGAGGGAGCGCTGTTGTGATCTATCTATGAATTCTTTTGATAATTTTTAACGAACCGTCCAAACTTTCGGTCTTTTTCTTTTTTTTCAATTTCAGTCATTTTGTAAAAATCTGATTCTTTTTTCAGCTTAACATAATTGTCATATCGATTTTTATTTATTTTTTCCTCTTCAATAGCTTTCAAGACAGCGCAACCCGGCTCATGAATGTGACTACAATTGGAAAATTTACAGTGTTGGGACAAGGCGCTTATTTCATCAAAAACATTTTTTATTCCTTTTTCAGAATCCGCTATTCCGACTTCTCTTGTTCCCGGATTATCTATTACAATTCCTCCATTTTTCAAAAAATACATCTCTCTGGCGGTAGTAGCATGTTTACCTTTTCCCGTAGATATGCTGACTTCTTTTATTTTAATTTCATCTTTTCCAAGCAGCTTATTTATCGTGGATGATTTACCTACGCCTGATGATCCCAGAAAGCAATATGTTTTACCTTTGACTATGTAATTATTTAATTCGCTTAATCCTTGCTCAGTAACAGCGCTTGTTGGAATAACATCTATGTTATTAAACCGATTTTTAATTTCGCCGACTTTTAACTTTAATTCTTCATTCGAAATTAGATCAGTTTTATTAAGTATTATCACAGGGAAAATGTTTGCTTCTTCCGTCAAAACAAGATATCGTTCAAAACGATTAAGATTGTAGTCTTTGTCCATTGATTCTGTAATAAATGCGGTATCAATGTTGGTGGCGATTATTTGGTTTTCTTGTTTACCGCTATACTTTTTCTGAAGCACAGTTTTCCTCGGCAAGATTCCGCGGATAATAGCTTTGCCTTCCGGAAGCTTTTCGATTGCAACCCAATCTCCGACAGCGGGGTAGTCTTCTCTTTTTATTGCCGTGAACATTTGTTTTCCGGTAATTTTTGCCAGATATTCTCCGTCTGCATCTTTTGCTCTGTATGCTTCTTTATGTTCGGCAATAATTCTGGCTAGCGGATGTTTAGTTAGCCCTAATTGCTTCCATTCCGATTCAAAAAATTCATCATACCCCAAATTTTCAAGACTTATATTTACCTTATTCATGAATTAAGTATAACAGAATCGAGGCTAAAATATCGTCTCCGCCTGACGAGCGTTGTTAGAGCCTATTTCGTTAATTTTTTAATGGCTTCCTCTGTATTTTCTAGAAAAAATACCTCTGTTCCTCGATTGCTTTCATAGATAAATGCTTTGAGAGTCTCGCTGATGATATTTTTGAAATCACCAACGATTNCTACTTTAATATAATAGTTTACAAATTTTTGTAAGATTTCTCCTGCTAACCGCGTGCGTAAAATAAAGAAATCCGGGATAATATTTTCTTTATGAAATATAATTTTATTTGCCTCAAGTGAGGTTAACTCTTCTATAAAACTTATTACGTCTTTTTCATTTTTCAGGACAATATCGACAGATATTACTTCAATAATTTTCCCATTAATGTTTTCATGAACTTTTAATTTCATAAAGTATAGTATACCAAAAGGCAAAAGAGATTATAGAAATGTTGGCTCCGCCTAGGGAGCGAAATTGGAACATATTACCCAAGAATTATTTGAATTAGTTATAAGTATTTGATAATAGATTTTTATCAAGATATAATACTTAGGCTATGTTTGGCGCAAAAATAAAAGTGATTTTAGGTTCAATTTTCGTAATAATATTTTTCCTGGGCGTTGTTTTTCTTAATGATTTTTTTGGAAAACCGAGCGTTAGAGTTGATTTATCCAGGAATAACGTAATTAAAGAGGTTCAAAAACTGGGGAGTTTGGAAACAGCTTCTTTTTCGATTGAAAAAGTTGTTGAAGCCGGACAACAAGGTAATCCTTTCCAGGATATTCTATTCGGCGACCGCATACTTCTTATTGCGAATGGCAAAGTAACTGCAGGTGTTGATCTGTATACGATTAAAGAATCTGATATAAAAGTGCAAGGAAAAGAACTTTCCATAACTCTCCCTGCGCCTAGAATTTTATCAAGCACGTTGGATAATTCCAAAACCAAAGTTTATGACAGAACTCAAGGGTTATTAAATAGGGGAAACAAGGACTTGGAAACCAAAGCCAGGCAAGCAGCAGAGGCTTCAATTACCAAAGCAGCATGTGATGGGGGAATACTTGACGAAGCAAGAACAAATGTCATAGAAAGAATAAAACAGTTATTTGAATTTGCCGGATTTTCTTCCGTTGAGGTTGCCGTTCCCGTCGGGAGTTGCTGATTTGTCGCATATGAACAAAATTTTAGTCAGAAAATTTTTACCTTATATTATTGTTTTCCTCGGAATTGCCTATGGAATTTGGCCCTTAGACATTATCCCGGATGTCCCAATTGTCGGATGGATCGACGATGTCGGAGTGTTTGGAGTAGCTATCTATATAGCGCTGTTAATTTATCGCAAAAATAAAAATACTTCTAAGAAGAACTAAATCCCCGTTAAAGTTGATATTAAGAAATTTTGCTCCAGTACGTTAGAACCTATTTTATCTTAGAGAAAAAAGCTATTGTTTAGCCTCATGTAATGCATGGTCAACCCTAAATGAAAGAAAAAATGTTGCTCGTTTGTATTAGTCACAGAGAGGGGGTGAAACAAATGAAAAAAATATCAATAATTACATTAGCGGTCGCGGCAATAGCTGCATCCTTAATGGCTTTTACTAACAGCGCCTACGCTTATAAGGGTGACCCTGCAGTAAAGGGTCCTAATTATTCAGAGTCAAGAGAGTTGGCAATGGAAAAAGCTTTTGATAGCAATGATTACAATGCTTGGAAAAACTTAATGCAAGGAAAAGGCAGAGTAACCCAGGTTATCAATAAAGATAATTTTACACAATTTGCTAAAGCGCATAACTTAGCAGAAGAAGGCAAAATTACGGAAGCCAATCAGATAAGAACACAGTTAGGATTAGGACTACAGAATGGAAGTGGCCAAGGAAAAGGAATGGGTCAGTGTGCAAATAGGTAATTTTTATTGCCTATTACCTAAAGCCCCGATTCATTTCGGGGTTTTAGAGTAGTTAGATTATAATGAATATATGCATGATATTAAAAATTTTAGCGACGAAGAATTGGTTATTAAAATTCGAAAGGAGAATAAAGAATTATATTCTGAAATAGTAAATAGATATGAAAATAAGCTTATGCGTTATGCAAATTATTTAATTTATAACCAAGCAAAAACAGCAGATATCGTTCAGGAATCTTTTATAAAAGCGTATGTAAATTTAAACGGCTTCAATACAAAAAAGAAATTTTCAAGTTGGATTTATAGAATTGTACACAACGAGGCGATGAATGCAATTAAAAAATATCACAAAGAAAGCCCAATCAGTGAAGACATGGACTGGTCGAGCGATACGAATTTAGAAGAGGAGTTTGATAAAAAGCAAATTCAGGAAATGGCTCAAAAATGTCTTAACGAAATGCCGATTAAATATTCTGAACCCTTAGAATTATTTTTTATAGAAGATTATTCATATGAAGACATAAGTGATATATTAAGGCTACCGATGGGCACAGTAGCAACAAGGATTAGCAGGGCGAAAGCTCTGATGAAAAATATATGTCAAAAACACAAATAAATATTAAGGAAAATATAATGGAAAAGATTAAGGAGAATAAGATCTCGATGAGACCTAAAAGCTTCTTTATTTTAGGTTCAATATTTACCTTTGTTAGCCTAATTGCTTCCATTATGTTTTCTGTATTCTTAGTCAGCTTAATAAGTTTTCTTTTGAAAGAACATGGGCCGATGGGAGATTACAGATTATCTTTAATAATTAATAGTTTTCCGTGGTGGATTGCACCCTTGGGAATCGCAGGTCTAATTCTTGGAATTTGGTTTCTTTCAAAATTTGATTTTTCATACAAAACCAATTATTTATTTATAATTATTGGTTTTATTCTTGCAATTATTATTGCAGGATGGACTATTGACAGAACCGGAATCGACAATCTTTGGCTCAATCAGGGCCCAATTAGGGGAATTATGAGACAATATATGCAAAGAGGAAATTATCAATTGAAATCAAATGATACATTGAATAATAATTTTCAGCGAGAACAAGGAAGAGGGAAAAATTAAGACAAATAAAATAGATGCTTAACGATGAATAAAATTTTTGCTCTAAAAATCTTAGGGGCAATTGCGTTATTAAGCACATTGTTATTTTTTGGAAATCTAACAAGTAAACATAACTCTGATGTTTTAGGAGATACAAGCTCTTTTTCTAGCCTAACACTTGATCAATTTGATAAGGCTTTAAATTCAGGCAAGTACGCGCTAATAGATGTGAGAACTTTAGATGAGTATAATGCTGGACATTTAAAAAATGCAAAACAGGCTGATTATTATCAGACGCAACAGCTTTCTGACTATCTTGACTCATTAAATAAAGATTCGAATTATCTTATTTATTGCCGCTCGGGGGGAAGATCATCGAAGGTAATGCAGATAATGCAAGACAAGGGCTTTGCTAATGTTTATGATATGTCTGGTGGATACAATGCATGGGTAACTAGTGGGTTTTCCGTAGAGAAATAGTCTTTAATGACCTATTTTTGAAGTTTATATCCCACTATTAAATATAGAATGCCAATTATAAAAGGAATTGACATGTGAATGGAAAATCCCATTTTGATAATTATAGAAACGATAAATCCAATACTAAGAGAGATTATTATCAGATAGCCTCCAATTTTTTCATATTTCCATCCTAAAGCTAAGCCAACAAACATGATGGGAAAGACAGTTAGCCAGAGATTGGTATGTAAAGTATACTTAGGATCAATAAAAGGCAACGGATTACCATATCCAAAATAGAATGGCAACCCAAAGGCAATAACGATAAGTGCCATTATTCTCGCAATCCATCTAATTATTTTAAAACACATGTTAGATTCACTATAGCAAATTTATGCTAGTGATTTATTATTACGATAATAATCTCGTATAACTTAAAATGTGCGACGGGGAATAATTTCCCGTTAATGAAATGAGGCTATTAACTATATCAAAATGTATCAGCTCCGCCTGACGAGCGCTGTTAGAACCTATTTTATAAATTTATAAAGCAAAGGGGAACTTTTCCCTTATTGACCATTCGTCATTTTTGCTTTCCATTAACCAAGCTTCTGTCGCTAACGTTTTTATGGGAAGCTTTAAAGCAATATCTTTAAAAATTTCATTTTTAGCTAATTCAAGATTTTGAAGTTTATTGCCAATTGTTAAATGAGGCTTTATTTCCTTAAACTTTCCTTCAAACCAAGGATTTTCAGGAAACATATTTATAATTCCTTTACTTATTTCTATAAATTTTTCTCTTGGTTCTGGTTCTAGATACACCACCCCAGGGAAAGTATTAATTTTGGTTAAGCTGAATTCAAACGTAGAAACTTTTGAGAAAAAAGTTTTGATTTGATTAATTATTCCATCATTAATTGCGTCAGGATTTTTAAAAGGGAAAAGAGTCGTTATATGGGAAGGAATTCCATGAAGAGAAACTGAATCGTATTTTTTTCTCCATTCTCCAACAGTTGGTTCCACAACGGGAGTGGGAATTAAAATAACACTTTCCCTTAATTCTTTCATTGCTTAATTATATCAGAGGTGAATAACTATATCAAAATATATCAGCTCCTCCGAGAGGACTCGAACCTCTAACCTTGTCCTTAACAGGGACCTGCTCTACCATTGAGCTACAGAGGAATGTTAATGCACATTAGTGATTTTATCATCAAATATCGCAGAAATCCATCCCATTATTTTTGATCCAAACTCGATATTGCATTATTGGAATCTTGTAGTAATATATACAGTATGAAAATAGTCGGCTTTATTTCTCTTCTGATTTTTTCATTTGCAGCAGGATATTTCATCAAAGCGCAAAGCTGTGTATCTCAGACCCCAGTAAGCTCAGCTGTTACACCTACCCAAACTCAGGTCCAAGTTCAAACCCAAAAAGAATTGCCGACTGCCACTCCGGTTGCTACTTCTGCTGCCACTCCAGCCAAGCAGCCAGAATTAGAGTCGGTATTTAATAACTATAATTCGGCTGGCGTTGGCAACAATCCTACAGCTCCGACGGTATTTACAATTACCGCTAGCCGAAAAATATATACCATTCAGGATTACCATTGGAATAGCGCCCGCGGCAAAACCCCGGGAACAATCGGCTTAAAATCTGAAGAAGGGAAGACGTACGGCCCGTGGACTGCTCAGGGAGCGCCCGGACAGGGAGGAGTCCCCGATGCTTATTGGACAGTCTATCCTGATACGGAAATTCCGGCGGGAACATATATTGTGGTTGACTCCGATCCTTTGAGCTGGGCGCAAAACAGCGGCACTAAAGGAATAGGCATGAGTCAGGTTTACGCCGTCAAATAGCCTCTTAAATTCAACGGTTTTTGCTAGAACTTTTCAATCTGCTGTCTGTGGAGAAAAATCATTAGCCTTTCTTTTAATTCGTCTAAACTTCTTTCAGGAAATTTCCGTATCGCATCAAAAGCATATTTAAGTATTGGCGTGTTTTTTCTTTTAGCGTAGGTAGAGTCAAGGTATCTGCAATGGCCCATATTATTTCTTTGAAGATCTCAAACAACAATGATTATCTACAATATAGGAGAAACGGGAATCGATAGCAATTCATATTAAATATGAAAGCGGAAAAATTATTTATTAATTTTTTTATCTTGTTTTTTAATATTAATCATCTCTTTTCTGACTAAATTGCGGATAAGATCGGAAGCGGTTAGATTATAAACTTTATATGAATTTTCCAGAAAATCATTTATATCGGGAGGTACCAAAAAAGTAAATCTCCTGTTTATAATTTCTTTAACTTCTTCAATACCCCAAGACAATACATCTTTGAGATTGTCAGCTGTATAAGAGCTCTTAATTAATCTTTTGGGGCGAGGCTCACTGGTAAAAATAGGCTCCTTTCCTTCTTTGTATAATCCTATAACCGGTTTTCCGTGAGCAATAATATTGCCAATTTCAAATCCCACATTAATAGTAGAGGGATAAGAGATTTCCGCTACCGCAAAATCACAATCGCTTATATATTTTATCCAAGTCGTATGCCAATTTTTTAGGCCAATTTTCGAGTCGGATAATGAGCTTTTTAATCCAATGTCTAATATGTCTTCGGAAAACACTTCGTCAACCCCTAACTTTTTTAATGTGGAAATTATATTTTTATACTCTTTAAATAATTCTTTCCTATGCGATATGGAGGCAGTGAAGTATACCTTCATAAAACAATCTGATTATATCATCATTCCGTTTGACAAGTGGCAAAAGTTTAACTTAATATTAATATATGCTGTTTATTAACCTGATTGTCAGTACGATTGCGGTAATTATCAGCGCGTATATTCTTCCCGGAGTAACAGTTGATAACTTTTTAACTGCGGTTGTGGTTGCAATTGTTCTGGGAGCGATGAACATGTTTATTAAACCCATCTTGGTTTTGCTGACCCTTCCTCTGACTATTTTGACTTTGGGACTCTTTACCTTCGTAATTAATGCATTAATGGTTCTTTTGGTTTCGAATCTGGTTCCGGGATTTCATGTTCCGGGATTTTTGACCGCTCTGCTTTTCAGTTTGATTTTGTCGATTATCAGTTCTTTTCTCCATGCAATATCTGACAAATGATTAAAGAAATATTTCTCGGAAAAAAACCATCGGATTTCCACATGAATTCAGTGGTAAAGGCTTTCATTATCTCCGAGATATTTCTCTGGTCTTCATGGAACGCGATCATCCCCATTTTCGCAATCTTTGCCGCGACCAAAATACCCGGAGGAAATACTGAGATAGCCGCATCTTCCTTCAGCACATACCTGATTGTAAGAGTTATTTTCGAACTGATCAGCGGAAGATATTTGTCCAAATCAACGGATCTGCAGAAATTCGTAATATCCATTGTCGGAATTATTTTGATGAGCCTGGGGTATGTAGGGTTTGCCCTGACGGAAACAGTGTCTTCTATATTTATTTTCTATGGAGTTATCGGAATGGGATTAGGGATTGCCTCGCCCGCAAAAAATTGCCTGTTTTCTTCACACCTTGATAAAGATAAAGAGATAACAGAATGGAGTATCTATGACGGATTTGTGTTTATGGGGATGGCGATGGCAGCGGCAATCGGCGGATTCGTGGCCAACAGGTATGGATTTACATTCCTGTTTTATCTGGTAGCTGGCACAAATTTATTAAGCATTATTCCTTATATTTTGTACGCTGAGAAAAAGCGGACAGTCGCAAAACAGGTCCTCAGCTGATTTTAAGAATTCTTCTGGTATAATTGTTTTCCATGAAAGTGCTGATAGTTGAAGACGAACACAAAATTGCCAATTCCATCAAGCAGGGATTGGCGCAAGAAAATTTTACCGTTGATGTGGCTTATGACGGAATTGCGGGATATGATTTGGCAGTTTCGGAAGAATACGACGTAATTATTCTGGACAGGCTTCTTCCCGGAATGGAAGGAGTAGAACTCTGCAAAAAATTAAGGGAAAAAAATAATCACACTCCTGTTCTCATTCTAACCGCCAAAGGCCAGATTTCCGACAGAGTAGAAGGATTGGAAAGCGGAGCAGACGATTATCTGGTCAAGCCGTTTGCTTTTGAAGAGCTTTTGGCAAGGATAAAAGCTTTGGGCAGAAGACCGAGGAAAACATTGGAGACAATTTTAAAATTGTCAGATCTTTCCTTAAACACGAAAACATATGAGGTAAAGCGCGGATCAACTTTGATCAGGCTTTCAAGCAAGGAATTTGCTTTCCTGGAATATCTTCTTCGTCATCCGGGGGAGATCCTGACTAAAGACCAGATTATCAATCATGTCTGGGATTACGACTCCAATATTTTACCTAACACTATAGAAGTCTATATCGGATATTTGAGAAATAAAATTGACAAAGGCTATAAAAATAAACTCATACAAACAATCAGAGGTTTTGGATACAAGATAGGAAAAGAAAATTGACCTAATTATTCTAATTAACCTAATTTCTAAATAANTATAAATAACTTACTTAGATCAATTAGAAATTAGAATAATTAGAAATTAATAAATTATGTTTCAAANAGCAAGAATAAGATTAACCAGCTGGTATTTGCTGATCATCATGTCGGTCAGTATTCTATTCAGTCTTTTTATTTATTCAGGAATCAACAGAGAGCTGAGGCGCTTTGAGGGAGCACAAGACTTGCATCTGAGAATTGAAAGAAATTTGCAATTACCTCCCCCCACAGTTCCGCGGGAATTTAACAGGCAAGTCGTATCGGAATCCAGACAAAGATTGATTCTAACTTTAATATTAATTAATGCGGGAATATTTGTTGTTGCAGGTTTTGCAGGATACTTCTTGGCGGGACTGACTCTTGCCCCGATTAAAGAAATGGTGGATGAGCAGAATAGATTTATTACCGATGCATCGCATGAATTAAGAACCCCCTTGACTTCGCTAAAAACTTCAATTGAAGTAGGCCTCAGAAACAAGAATATCACCTTAGCTCAGGCAAAAGAACTTATCAAGAGTAATCTTGAA
>JGI20214J51088_10000255_pt1 | contig 38709 bp, 32 predicted proteins | sample WetSurMetagenome_FD_51088 | JGI IMG/M metagenome (IMG submission 51088) | reverse complement strand
GAAACCCAGCTGAAGCATATACGGCGGTTGTCAATACCCATAAAGTCAATGAGGCGGTTAAAAACAATCCACCTGCGGCGGGCATGGAAGTTACCGGAAGTATAGTGACAGTCATTAGGATGACACCCTGAAACAATTATTCCGTCGGCACCATTGGCAAAAGCCTTCATCAGCAACATAAAGTCAATTCGTCCGGTGCACGGGAACCTGATGATCTTTACATTTGACGAATACTTGATACGGCTTGTGCCTGTTAGGTCTGCACCTGCGTATGTACACCAGTTGCAGACAAAGGCAACTATTTTTGGTTCAAACTCGTGCATATGATTATTTGTTTTTATTCATTCAGTAAAGCAATCACTTCGGTATAAACCTGTTGGTTTGTATAACCCTGCAGATCTATTGCCTTTGTACGGCACAATGCCACGCAGGTTCCGCAACCCTGACAGAGTCCGTCATTAATGCGTGCAATGGTCTTGATAACCTCTCCGTTCCGGTTTTTGATCTCTTCATGCTCAATTGCCTGGTACGGACAGACGCTCTCGCAAAGGAAGCATCCCACGCAGGTGGAGTACACCGGAGGTGCCTGTCTGTTTACCACAGCAATAAGCGGTTCCCTGGTGAGTTCGTCATTTGAGAAAAGTGCTGCAACCTTTACTGCTGCACCTGATGCTGCAGCAACAGACTCAGGAATATCCTTCGGGGCCTGACATGCACCTGCAAGGAATATACCTGCTGTATTTGTTTCAACAGGTTTAAGCTTTGGATGAGCTTCGGCAAAGAACTTATATGCATCATAGGATACATGAAGCCTTTGAGCCAGTTCTTCGGCACCGGGATTTGCAACGCCGGCAGTGGCAAGCACAACCATATCTGCTTCAATTTCTACCGGTCGTGCACCAAGGAGTGTATCAGCACCGGAAACAATAAGTTTGCCATTTTTTTCATATATGCTTGATACTCTTCCTCTTATGTATTTTGCGTCATCCTCTGTAACTGCACGGCGCACAAACTCCTCGTACATCTTTCCTCCGGCGCGGATATCCATGTAGAATATGTAAGGTGTTCCTTCATGGACTTTATGCTTATAAAGCATCGCGTGCTTGGCTGTGTACATGCAGCAGATCTTTGAGCAGTACTCAATTCCTTTTGCAGGATCCCTTGAACCGGCACAGGCAATAAATACGATCTTCTTTGGTATCTCACCGTCAGACGGCCGCCTGATTTCGCCTTTGGTAGGTCCGGAAGCAGATGCAAGGCGCTCAAACTGCAGACCGTCAATCACATCCTTATATTTACCGTAGCCATATTCAGGGAAGAAGTCAGGTTTAAGTACCTCAAATCCGGTGCAAAGAACAATTGCCCCTGCATCAACTTCAATAATCTCATCTTCCTGATCAAACCTGATTGCTTTAGTGGGGCATACGGTCTCGCATACCTTGCATTTGCCCTTGAGATAATATGTACAGTGTTCACGGTCAATTACAGGCTTGTTTGGAACAGCCTGAGGGAATGGTACGTAAATAGCAGTCCTGTTTCCCATACCGCGTTCAAATTCGTTTGGTATCTTTTTTTGCGGACATTTAGTAGTGCAAAGACCGCATCCGGTGCAGGTCTTCTCATCCAGACTCTTTGATTTCTTTCTGATTTTTACCTTGAAGTTGCCAATGAATCCATCCAGCCCTTCTACCTCAGCATAGGTATACAGAGTGATATTTGGGTGCTGGGCAACCTCAACCATCCTGGGAGTGAGGATACATTGTGAGCAGTCGAGGGTAGGGAATGTCTCAGAAAGTTGAGACATATGGCCACCGATCGATGGCTGTCGCTCTACCATTATGACCTTATGTCCGCAGTTGGCAATATCAAGTGCAGTCTGAATCCCCGCAACGCCACCACCAATAACAACCGCAGTCTTTGTAACCGGCACCTTAATAGGCAGCAGAGAGTTGTTTGTTTTTACCTTTTCAACCAGTGTTCTTACAATGTCTATTGCCTTTTGGGTTGTTGCGTCTTCCTTAGGATGAACCCATGAACAGTGTTCCCTGAGGTTCGCCATTTCACAGCGGTACGGGTTAAGCCCGGCCTCAGCACATGCTTTCCTGAAGGTTGGCTCGTGCATCCTTGGTGAACAGGCTGCCACCACAACACCATCGAGTTTGTGTTCCTTAATGGCTTCTTTTATTATAGTCTGTCCGGGATCAGAACACATATATTTATAATCGGTACTGAAAGCAACACCGTTAAGTTCACCGGAAACAACAGCAACCTTTTCACAATCAACAGTTGCCGAAATATTTTCACCGCAGTGACAAACAAAAACTCCTACTCTTGACATACTCAGGCCTCCGTTAAATTATTTGCTTTGACTTCTTCCCGTTTTTCCGCGCTGGTATTTGCAGCTTTCGGTTCAAGCCTGAACGGAACAAAATGACGTTGCAGCCCAAGCTCTTTTTTACTGAGACCTACTGCCAGACCCAGCAACTGAGTTATATAAATAACAGGTATATCCAGTTTTCTTCCCGTCACTTTATTTATCTCCGGGCGTCTCATATCGAGATTTGACTGACACATAGGGCATGCAACAACAATTGCCTCAGCCTGACGTTCAACAGCTTCCAGTACGATTTTCCCTGAAAGTCGTGCCACTGTGTCGGTTTTTGACATTGTCAGACCTGCACCGCAACATTCTGTCTTGAAAGGCCATTCAACTGAAACAGCTCCTGCAGCTGCCGCAATATCATCCATACTTCTGGGATCCTCCGGACGGTCAAAGAGGACTTCCTTCTGAGGTCTTACAAGCAGGCATCCGTAATAACAGGCAACCTTAAATTCAAAGGGTTTGCTGATCTTTTCAGGAAGGGATGGTGAAATATACTTTTGTATGAACTGGATAATGTTAAATATCTCTGTTTTGCCGCTTAATGGCATCCCTAAAAGCTCAGATATCTCGGAACGCAGGTTTTTATCGTGATTCAGTTCCCTCTGTGTCATTGTAAGTCTGTTATAACATGCTGCACAGGGAACAACGATTTCACTTATTCCATTTTTTTCTGCCAGAGCCAGAATTCTGGCCGGGAGGGATAAAGACAGTGTCTTATTAAGGTTGTGTGCTGCTGTTGAACCACAGCAGTTCCAGTCAGGTACCTGCACCAGTTCAATATCAAAGGCTCCGGCCAGGGCAGTAACTGACTCGTGGTATTCTTTTGAACCACCGGTGAGGGAGCACCCGGGATAATAACCTATTTTCATTTTTCACCCTCCTTCTTTATCGATTTCTTAAAGATAGATTTCATCTGTTTCCTTCCTTTGATCATCTCGGGGAAAAAACCAAGCTTTCCTCTGGTGACCATGCCCGGGGCAGTAATAACATCCTGCATCAGTGTACCTGTTCTCATCTTGTAATCGGCAACAAGCCCAACTTCATATAACCGCCCTGTAATCCTAATGGAATCAAGGAATGACCTGTGAAATGCAATAATTTTCTTTGATCTGGGATGATTCTTTTTCTCTCTTACCGACTCCTGCCTCAGGAAGTCCATCATCTTTGGAATATCAATTTCCATCGGACACCTTGAGAGACACATTTCACAAGAGAGACAGAGCCAAATGGAATGGGAGCGAAGCACTTTCTCCTCATCCTCTGCCAGTTCTGTCTGCAGATATCTCATCACCTGGCTTGGAGGAAGATCCATCTCAACTGACAGAGGACATCCTGCTGAGCATTTTCCACATTGATAGCATTTGCTTACCTGTACTCCGGTATTCCGGAAGACTGATGCGGATAAAGAATTGTGATCATGCATATTATAGCCTTCTTTACAAGCTGTTTGTCAAATTCTCAAACAACTTTTAGTGCAGCGAATGTAATGAAAATCTTCTGTTAATTAATTAACAGAAGATATATTTTAAACATATTATTGAACATGTTTTGCACTAAAAGAGATTGCTGACAACAATTAAATGTCTGGAAGTACAAATTTGTATACCCAATCCGTTACAGAGATACAGATTAAAATGCTTTTTATTTAAAACTTATGAAATGTTCTAAAACATATATTAATCAAACAGGATTGATATTTGTCTTAAAGGTTGAAAAGCAATGTAATACGATGAACAATAAAATTAAGTTTTCCTGGCTTTCATTAACTGAACCTGATTGTTTTGTGATGCCCCACTTCAACATTCCTACAGAATTTCATTTTACCTTTGGAACAAAAAAAGATGAAAATCCTTATTGTAGAGGATGAGAAAGACCTCAGAGAAACAATTATTGGTTTTCTTAAGATAGAGGGGTATGTGTGCGAATATTCAGAGACCCTTGCACAGGGGTCTGAAAAGCTTGACATTTATGAATATGATTGCCTTTTATTAGATATTGGATTGCCTGACGGCAGCGGACTGGAGTTAATTAAACTATTGAAAGAACGCCATCCGGAAACAGGAATAATTATTATTTCTGCACGTAATTCACTTGATAACAAGATAGAAGGATTGGATCTTGGAGCTGATGATTACATTGCCAAGCCGTTTAATCTTACAGAGCTTAACTCGCGGATAAAATCTGTAATCAGAAGAGTGAAGTTTGCCGGCAGGAAGGAGATAGTGGCAGGACAATTGAAAATTCTTCCTGATTCACGGCAGGTGTTTGCAAACCATCAGCAAATAGCACTGACAAGAAAAGAATTCGATCTGCTTATTTTTTTCGTTTCTAATCCAGAAAGAGTACTTACCAAAGAAGCTATCGCTGAACATTTATGGGGAGATTTTGCTGATTCTTCAGATACATTCGATTTTGTCTATTCACAAATAAAAAACCTTCGTCATAAGATAATTGAAAAAACCGGTGCAGATTATTTTCAGAATGTCTATGGTGCCGGATATACCTTTAATCTAAAAAGTAATTGCTGAATGGATCTTGTAAACAAAGTAAATCTTCGCTTCCTTATCCTGTTAATAGTTGTTTTTACAGTTGCAGGAGTGGCACTGTACTTTGCAATGGGATATGTGGTTACTGATAATATTGATGAAATTCTTGAAAGCAGGGCACTCAAGGTAACCCAGTCCCTGACCTGTAATCCGAAGCAGGGATCTTATGGTGCGTCACCTGATCAGTCAATAGAGATAGATTATTGTTCTCCTCGTCATGTATACAAAGTATTCTCAGATACAGCAATTTACGACACAAACGATAAGGAATTGATAGGATGCCGCAAGCTGACTTTTATAACTAAAGTTAATGACCAGTATTACAAAGTTCAGATTATACTTTCACGACTTGAGACAGAGGATATGATTCAGGTTATTTTCTATTTCATGATTTCCCTCTTCACATGCATTGTTATTGCACTTTTTTTTCTGAATAAGAGATTATCGTCCGGACTGTGGTCTCCGTTTTTTAAAACATTACATCAGTTAAAGAGCTTTAAAGCCGGCCAGAAAAATGAAATAGTATTTGAAAAATGCAGCATAAAAGAGTTCTCTGAGTTAAACATGGTATTAAATGAGATGATTAATAAGATTCAATCTGATTTCAATAATCTGAAAGAGTTTACCGAGAATGCTTCTCATGAGTTGCAGACACCCCTTGCAATCATAAAGACAAAACTTGAGACTGTTCTTCAGTGTAAATCACTTCCTCATGAAAGCCAGGGACAGGTACAGATTGCATATCAGGCTGTAACCAGATTGTCAAAACTCAACGAAGCACTTTTGTTGCTTTCTAAAATTGAAAACCGTCAGTTTCCGGATGAGTCAATGATCAATTTATGTGAGCTGATAGCTGATCGGGTTGCTGTTGTTGAAGATATGCTTTCTTTAAGACAAATTTCTATAACCCTTAACCTTGACACTCCTTTTCAGATCAGGATTAATCCATACCTCGCAGACATTCTGATTAATAATCTGCTCAGTAATGCAATAAGGCATAACGTTGACAACGGTAAAATACTTATAGATTCATTTGGTGATAAGATTGTATTTTCAAATACAGGCAAGTCTTTAGACATAGAACCGGAAAAAATATTTCAGAGGTTTGTTAAACAGAAGCAGATAAATGAATCAAACGGGCTGGGGTTATCAATTGCATACGAAATTTGCAAAAACAGTAACCTTGAGCTGGAGTACAACAATCAAAATGCATTGCACAATTTCATTCTTTCATCGGGGGGTCAGGCATCTGCAAAGGCAATTGATTGATTTTCCCTGGATTTTTAATATAGCACTATGTTAACAAAGAAAATATACCTCTGTACCCAACATCCATTTTGTATCTTTAACTGCATTTTAATATTGGTTCAGAAATGAGAAGATCTCTGATTTTATTATTCCTCATTGTGTTTTGCACTACAACGGTTGCCCAGAATAATGACCTGAATTATTATTTAAGCAAGGCATTGCGAAACAGTCCTTTATTGAAAGATTTCAGGTCAATGATTGAAATGAACAAAATTGACAGCCTGCGCATAAAAGCTGAGTTGGGGCCTATGTTAACGGCCATAAGTACTGATTCATATGCCCCTGTAATAAAAGGCAGGGGCTTTGATCAGGCTATTACTAATGGTTCTAATATCAGTGCATTATTGAATTTTTCCAAAGGAATAACAGGCAGAAACAACCGGCAGAATCGTTATGATGCTTTGTCAATTCTGAACAGGTCAGTTTCAAATACAGAGAAAATATCAGAACAGGAACTTAAAAAAAGCATTTCGGCCCAGTATGTAACGGCTTACGGCGATTATCAGCAATATCATTTCAATAATGATGTTCTTGGGGTTTTGTATAATGAGCAGATATTACTTAAAGAATTAACAGAAAAAGGAGTTTACAGACAGACTGACTATTTGTCTTTTGTAATCACGCTTCAACAACAGGAGATGGCGGTTGACAGATACAAAAACCAGTACCGCAATGATTTTGCTATACTGAACTACCTGTCCGGCATTGAAGATACCTCCTTTATTGAGCTCCCTGATCCGGGATTGGTTCCTGAAACTATCCCCGGGTTCTCCGGCTCGGTTTACTATAAACAGTTTTATATAGACAGTCTGAAAATTGTAAACGCAAGGGAGCAGATAGGCTTTAGCTATAAGCCTAAAATAAGTATTATGGCCGACGGGGGATATCTTTCATCACTTACAATCAGACCGGAAAGAAATTTTGGTGTTGATGCAGGTATTTCGGTTGCCATTCCAATCTTCGACGGCAGGCAACGTAAGATGCAGTACGATAAACTGTCAATTCAGGAGCAGACGCGGAAAAATTACCTTGATTTTTATAACACCCAATATAACCAGGAGTTGCGACGGCTTTACCAGCAATTGGCTGCCTGTCAAAAACTAAAAGGACAGATAGAAAATCAGATAACATACACAAAGGCATTAATGGATGCCAGCCATAAACTTCTTGAAACTGGAGATATACGCGTTGACGAATATATAATGTCAATAAGTTCATATTTGAATGCGAACAATCAACGGGTAGAAAATACTATTTCTGAGTATTTTATTATAAATGAGATAAATTATTGGAACAGAGCAAATTGATTGATATGAGAACTCATTTTAAAATATTTTGTATTGGAGTTCTGATCCTGGGCTCCTGCAAGAATGGAGGACAAAAAGCCGATACAACCACTGCTGAAGGCAGGGTTCCTGTAACGGTCACAAATATATCAGTTCAGGATTTGAAGGAGACAACTGATTTAAATGCCACCTCGGTATTTTTATTGAAGACTTATGTGAAATCTTCTACAAATGGTTATCTGAAGGAGGTGAATATTCAGCTGGGTGATTATATTACCGAGGGAAAGACAATTTTTATAATCAGGTCAAAAGAAGCGCAGAATATAGGGAATACTGTTGTTTCACTTGATTCAACCCTGCATTTCAGTGGGTTGGTTTCATTAAAATCACCAGGCAATGGTTATGTAACCCAGCTTACGTATCGGGCCGGTGATTATGTTCAGGAAGGAGAAACGCTGGCTTCAATCAGTGATGCGAACAGCCTCGTTTTTATGCTTGAGCTTCCTTATGAACTCAGACAATACCTGAATGAAAATAGGGTTGTAAGCCTGACATTACCTGATGGCCAGGTTCTTAATGGCAAAATAACTTCTTTGTTGCCTGAGGTGGATCCGGCCTCACAGACCCAGCGCTGCATTATAAAAGTCCCTCATATTGGTTCCATTCCTGAAAACCTTATTGCAAAGGTGCACTTTGTTAAAAGAATAAAGTCAAACGCTGTGACATTGCCAAAAGAAGCAGTTCTTACAAATGAAATACAGAGCCGGTTCTGGATAATGAAAATGACAGACGGTAATACTGCTGTGAAAGTGCCCGTAACAAAGGGAATAGAGGCTGCAGATCGTATTGAAATACTTTCGCCTCCTATTGACCCATCTGACAAAATCCTTCTTACAGGCAATTATGGATTGCCTGACACCGCTAAAGTTGTTATTGCAGACTGACACAGGCGATGAACAGATTCTATACCACTTATAAAAATCCTGTTTCGGTTGCGATTGCAATCGTTATTATGGGAGGCATGTTTGCCTACAGTAAGCTTCAGACCTCACTCTTCCCTGAAATTACCTTTCCAAAGATAAAAGTGATTGCTGATGACGGCGAACTTCCTGTTGACCAGATGATGCTTACAGTTACCCGTCCTATAGAACTGGCCATCAAGCAGGTACCTGACCTTGCCACAATCAGAAGTACAACTGACCGTGGAAGCTGTGAAATATCGGCTTTTATGAACTGGAATTCCGATATAGACATCAGCCAGCAGCGTATTGAATCAAAGATAAATGAGATACGTAATACACTCCCTGCTGATGTCCGGATCACTGTGGAAAGAATGAATCCATCTATTCTTCCGGTTATTGGCTACAAACTTAAAAGCAGGGATTACTCACCGATTGAACTGAAGTACCTGGCGACATATACAATCAAACCTTTTCTTTCACAGGTAGATGGAGTCTCTGAAGTAAGAATTATTGGAGGAAAAGAAAAGGAGTACTGGGTGTTGCTTGATCAGGCAAAGATGAGCATGCTCGGAGTCACCCCTGGTAAAATCCGCAATGCTCTGTCTGAAACAGGTTTTATAAGATCAAACGGATATCTTTCAGATTACAGGCTTCTTTATCTGACTCTTACAGATGCACGGATTAAAAACATAGATGATCTTGGGAGAATCGTTATAAGTAATGATAAAAAACGGATTATTACTCTTAATGATATTGCCAGTGTTGAAATCAAAGAAGCAAAAGAATATGTAAAAATAAATGCTGATGGCAGTGACGCTGTTCTTGTGGCAGTGATCAAACAGCCAAACGCAAACCTGATTGATCTTTCTGACAGGATGGCCGCGAAGCTTAAGGATCTCAGGTCGGTTTTGCCAGCTGGTGTTGATATTCAGCCCTATTATGTGCAGGCTGATTTTGTCAGGGATACTGTAAGAAGCGTTAACGACAGCCTGTGGATAGGTTTGCTGCTTGCTATTTTTGTGGCTATTTTGTTTTTGCGTTCCTTAAAAGCCAGCACAACTATACTGATAACCATACCAATAACACTGCTTCTGACGCTGATTGTCCTTTATGCAACGGGCCAGACTCTAAATATAATGACTCTCGGTGCAATGGCAGCATCCATAGGGCTTATTATAGACGATGCTATCGTGGTGGTTGAGCAGATTCACCGTACACATGAAGAACATCCTGAAGAGGGCTCCGCAACACTGGTGCAAAAGGCAATAAAATTTCTCTTCCCTGCAATGGTTGGCTCTTCACTCAGCACAATAGTTATTTTCTTCCCTTTCACCTTAATGACTGGTGTCGCAGGGGCCTATTTCAAGGTGATGACAAATACTATGATCATTGCCCTTACCTGCTCATTTTTTGTCACCTGGATTTTCCTTCCCGTAATTTACCTCTTGCTTACCCATCCCAAAAGAAGGAAACATGCAATTTCGCCGGAAGATTCACACATGGTCAAAAAGCAAACATGGGTTAAATTCTTCATTTTCAGACCCTGGATAAGTATAGCATTTATTATTTTTCTAATTGTTTCCATTTTCATAATATTCCCCCGACTTGAAACAGGCTTTTTGCCTGAAATGGATGAAGGGAGCATAGTGCTTGATTATAAATCACCTCCCGGAACCTCTCTTGAGGAGACTGATTTCATTCTTCATCATGTTGAAAATATTATTATGAAAATACCTGAGGTTCAGACATATTCACGCCGGACCGGTACGCAGATGGGGTTTTTTATCACCGAACCTAATGATGGCGATTATCTAATTCAGCTTAAAAAAGAGAGAAAACGCACTACAGAAGAAGTTATTGAAGATATCAGAGGTAAAATAGAATCTTCACAGCCCTCTCTTCAGATAGATTTTGGCCAGGTAATAGGGGACATGCTTGGAGATCTCATGGAATCAGTGCAGCCCGTTGAAATAAAAGTCTTCGGACCGGATCGTGAAAAGCTTTATTCACTTTCAAGGGAGGTAGCTGACATTGTAACGAATACAAAAGGTACTGCAGATGTCAATGATGGCATTATAATTACAGGCCCTTATGTTAACGTGGTACCTGATGCAGCCCGTCTTGTACAGTATGGGATTACTCCCTCGGACCTTCAATACCAGATGAAAACCCAGCTCGAAGGAAATGTGGAGGGTTGCGTTTTTGAAAAGGAACAGTTGACCAATGTAAGACTTATATACCCCGACAGCGGGAAAAGAAAAGTCACTGATTTTGGTAATTTTCAGATATTTCTTCCTGACGGTAAGATTATTCCAGCCACTTCTCTTGCCACGATTGAACTGACCGAGGGTGATCCTCAGCTGAACCGTGAAAATATTCAGAACATGGGTGTTGTCACGGCTCGCTTATCTTCACGTGATTTGGGAAGCGTAATGAAGGATATTCAGCTCAGTGTCACAGGAAAGATAAAACTGCCACAGGGCTATAGCATTGTCTATGGTGGCGCTTATAAGGAACAACGACAATCCTTCCGCGAACTGTTAAGCATTCTGATTACATCGAGCCTCCTGGTTTTTTGTGTTATACTGGCTCTGTACAAAGAATTCAGGATCGCATTCACCATTCTCTTTATTTCATTGCTTGGTGTCTCCGGAAGTTACATGGCATTATTCCTGACAGGTACGCCGCTTAATGTCGGCAGCTATACAGGGTTAATAATGATAGTAGGCATAATTGGAGAAAATGCAATTTTCACAATACTTCAGTTCAGGGAGGCAAACACTGAAATGAATATTAATGATTCAATTGTTTATGCTATTTCAACGCGTCTGCGCCCCAAGCTGATGACTGCCCTGGGAGCCATTGTAGCGCTTCTTCCTATAGCAATGGGAATAGGAACGGGTGCACAAATGCATCAGCCATTGGCGATTGCAATAATTGGAGGATTCCTTATAGCATTGCCCTTACTGCTTATAGTTCTGCCAACTGCATTAAGATTAATTCATAAAAGATCAATTGATTATAATTCCTAAATGTCTACAAAAACCTGTAGTAGCTTTGAATTATAATATTTAAATCTTGATGAAATGAAAAAGATAATTCTTTTGGCCTTATTGGCTCTGTTAATGACAACCCTGCAGGCACAGGATAAAAAGGAAACATCCAAACCTGAAAATAAGGTTGTAGTTCCGGAATTAGTTAAAAAATCATTTGCAAAAGAATTCCCGGCTGCTGTGAAAGTGGAGTGGGGAATTGAAAAACCCGGAGAATATGAAGCAGAATTCACAAAAGATAAATCTGAAATGTCTGCCCTCTTTGATGAAGCTGGTGCTCTGCTTGAAGTAGAGACAGAAATTGAAAAATCTGAACTTTCATCTGCCATTTCATCCTCATTAGCGAAAGATTTTGCTGGTTATAAAATAGATGAAATTGAAAAAAACGACTCAAAGGGTATAATTACTTATGAAATGGAAGCTAAAAAAGATAAGGAGAAGTTTGAACTGGTTTTTGATGCCAGCGGGAAACTCCTTAATAAGATAGCTGAAAAAGGTGAAAAAGATAACGACTGATAGTTGTTCAATGGTCGATGTATCAAGCACCGGATTGTCATGTTGAAGTTTGACAATACCTGGGTTATTAAAAATGAAATCAATGAAAAAGAGGTTGCTCATCTAAAGAGACAACCTCTTTTTTATTACAAATTTGTACCCTTTTCGGCTGGTTCAAGGAAGCAACAGCATACTATCACCATAACTTAAAAACCTGTAACCTGATTCAAGGGCATGAGCATAGATCTCTATCCATTTATCTCCAATGAATGCTGCAACCAATAGCAAAAGAGTACTTCCCGGCTGATGAAAATTTGTCACAAGACCTCTTACAAGTCTGAATTTGTATCCGGGAACTATAATAATACCCGTTTCAACAGAAAGTGAATCAACACCTATCTTGTTCATTAACCCGACAACGGCCAGGAGGGACTGATCAGCCGGAATATCCGATGATTTCTCATATGGCTGCCACTGGGTTACCTTCAGGTCGTCTGACTGAGAGACATCGCCGGAAAGAATTGCCACACCGAGCCAGTAAACGCTTTCCAGGGTTCTTACCGAAGTAGTGCCGACCGCAATTATTCGTTTTTCAAGCAGTTTTAATACTGTCTTTCGGTTAATAATAAAGTGTTCAACATGCATCTCATGATCGGCAATTTTCTCTGATTTCACAGGTTTAAATGTCCCGGCACTAACATGAAGTGTCACTTCTGCTTTGCTGATACCGGTTCTTTCCAATTCCTTAAACACCTCTTCAGTAAAGTGAAGTCCTGCTGTAGGTGCTGCAACAGAACCTTCTGTTTTTGAGTAAATTGTCTGATAGCGTATGTTGTCACTAACTTCATCAGTGCGATTGAGATAGGGAGGTATTGGAATGTGTCCTATTGATTGAAGTACTTCGCTGAACGAAAGTGTCTCATCATCCCAGCTGAAATATATCCTTTTTGCTTCACCCTCACCGCCAACCTGTTTTGCGGTCAGGGTTTTTGTGTTTCCTTCATGGGCAAAACTGCAATTTATCTCACCGCTTTTCCATTTCTTAAGGTTTCCTACAAGGCATTTCCATTCAACTCCTGGACCGGATGCAAGATTCATGGCAAAATCAAACGGAGCAAGTGGCTCAAGACAAAAAACTTCAATGTTTGCTCCTGTATCTTTCTTAAAAAAGAGGCGGGCCCTGATAACCTTTGTGTTGTTAAATACAAGTAATGAATCCTTTGGTAATAATGAAGGTAAATCCCTGAAATTATTATCAGATACAGAGTTATAATTATAACAAAGAAGTTTTGACGAGTCTCTTTCTGCCAGAGGATACTTTGCAATCCGTTCCTCAGGCAAAATGTATGTATAATCAGCTGTTTTTATCTCTTTAGGATTTACTTTCATCTGGTTTCTTATAGGTGGGGCAAAAATAGCTAATTTTGCTATAAAGTAACTTTCATTGTGAAATCGGGCGACAGGGTTAAAAAAAGTGACGAAAAGGGGATTTATACGGTAATCAGCAATATTTCTCCCGGAAAGGTTCTTGTTATTACGGATGACGGACTTGAAATGCCTCTTGAAAAAGCCGGTCTCATAGTCGTTTCTGAAAAAAATGAGAAACTTTATCTCACTTCTGCAGGTAAAAAGAGAGAAAAGACAGTAAAAAAAAGCATTGCCCCGGGAAGGAAAAAGGGAGCCAGATCCAGGGAGGTTGATCTTCATATTAAAGGTACCACAGGTCAGAATTCTGATTTTAATGCTATCGAAATACAGATTTTAAAGTTCAGGGCAGAGCTTGACAGAGCAATAAGGGAGAACGAAAAGGAGATCATTTTCATTCACGGAGTAGGTAGTGGAAAACTTAAGGCTACAATACGTAAAATACTGACAGAGAATTATGTAAATTGCTCTGTTCATGATGGCTCTTTCAGAAAATACGGTATCGATGGAGCCACGCATGTTGTCATAAACAGAATCAGGAATTAGGGCAGCCACCTTATTTTATCACTGGTCATCAATAAACAGCTTCCTTTTTATAACTTTGCACCGCAGGCCGTTCCATCGCCACGCCATTGGCGCAGAGGAAAGTCCGGGCAACACAGAGCACCATCCTTCCTAACGGGAAGATGTCCGAAAGGGTATAGTAGTGTAACAGAAAATGACCGGCCCGCCACGGCGGACCAAGGGTGAAAAGGCGAGGTAAGAGCTCACCGTTTCTGCCGGTGACGGTGGAAGCTGTACACCTGATGGGTTGAAAGACCATGTATACCGGCGTATAAGGGCTGCTCGCCCAAGCCGGGGGGTAGGTCGTTTGAGCCCGTGAGTGATTGCGGGACGAGATAAATGATGGAAGGTGTTCAAAACCTTTACAGGAAGTGAACATTACAGAACCCGGCTTACAGGCCTGCTTTTATTTTAAAACTAAAAAAAAGAGACACAAGTAATTGTGTCTCTTTTTAATCTGACTGGTTGTCAAATGGTTATTTCAAAGTAAATGTTGAGTCGTCAATCTGTTTGTTAAGCTCAAACTTGTCTAATGAAACTGAGCCTGATTCCTGCCCGTTTACAAAGGTGGCTGAGAGTTTGGCATATTTATAGCCTTCTACATCTGCAGTCTCCTTAACGTAGCTGTCTACAGTCATATCCTGTCCCATGGCATTTACCATCACAGTGGTTTTTACAAGCAGGAAGCTGTCCTTATCTACAAAGAAATAAATCTTGCCGCCGTTGGATTGTTCTCCTTCAAGCTTATAGGCTGGTTTGCCATTGACATCTTCCTCACCGGAAAGCTGAAGTTTGCCGTTAGAAAGCAATGTCTTTAACTGGCTGTGGTACATGTCGTTTTTCTTTATTTCCTCAAGCTGATCAGCAGGAATCTCAACAGGAGCGTCAGATCCGGTCATTGGATTGATCATCCAGCCTTTCTGACCGTCATAGGCAGTTACTATGTCCATTCCATTGAAGGTCATAGTGACTTTGACTTTCCCGTCATTTTTCATTTGCATAACCATTGGCAGTTCTGTCCCCATCTGAACTGTTTTCCCCTCAATGTATATTGAGGTGGCATTTTGAAGCTTATCAAAGCCCTGGGCCAGATAATTCTTGTTAACGATCTCATCTACGGTTTGTGCGTTGGCTGCAGCAACCACCGTTACCATTGAAAGCACGAGAAACAACTTTTTCATTCTTATCGGTATTTATTTAGTAATTAAAAAGAGTTAATTGTATTTCGTAATAAAGTCAAACGTCTCATCAGTTCGTCAAGTCTGTCAAGTCTCAGCATGTTTGCCCCGTCAGACAGAGCTGTTGAAGGGTCGGGGTGGGTTTCAATAAAAATACCGTCAGCACCGGCAGCTATTGCGCACCGGCCTATCGTTTCAATCAGCTCCGGCAATCCGCCTGACACACCTTCGGTTTGGTTTGGCTGCTGTAATGAATGAGTAATATCCATGATCACGGGTACACCTGTCTCCTTCATATGGGGGATATTTCGCATATCAACAACAAGATCATTGTAACCGAAGAAATTTCCCCTGTCAGTAAGCATTACCCTGTTGTTACCTGACTCAGTAATTTTATTAACGGCAAATTTCATTGATGACCCAGAAAGAAACTGTCCCTTTTTAACATTTATGCATTTACCTGTTTTGGCAGCGGCAATTAAAAGATCAGTCTGCCTGCACAGGAATGCAGGTATCTGAAGCACATCAGCATATTCTGCTGCCATGGCTGCTTCCTCCGCAGTGTGGATGTCAGTAACTATTGGCAGGCCGAACTCCTTTTTTACCTCTGAAAGAATAGAAAGCGCTTTGATATCACCAATACCTGAAAAGGAATCAATCCTTGACCGGTTGGCTTTCCGGTATGAGGATTTAAAGATAAGGGGTATCTTATACCTGTCGCTTACCTTTTTAACCTGCTCTGCCACAGTGAAAACAACTTTTCTCGATTCAACGACACAAGGCCCTGCAAGTAATAGAAAATTTCCACTATCGGTATATTGCAGACCGGGAATATCCAATTCTTTAACTTTCATAATACAAATTTACTAATTCCTAAATATTCATTATTTATCATTTTTATAATGATAGATTTTTTCCCATCTCGTTTCAAGCTGTTTTCTCAATTCCTGTTCACGCATGTTGTTGCCGGGGTCATAAAATATTGTGCCTGAAATCTCTTCGGGAAGAAAATTATCCGCAATGAAATTGCCATCGTAATCATGTGCATATTTGTAACCCTTGCTGTATCCTGCCTGTTTCATGAGCTTTGTCGGTGCATTCCGAAGATGCAATGGCACGGGAAGATCACCCTCCTGTTGAACTGCAGAGATGGCTGAGTCTATAGCCATATATGCCGAATTGCTTTTTGGTGATGTTGCCAGGTAAATAGCAGTCTCAGAGAGTATTATCCTTGATTCAGGCCAACCTATCACATTTACCGCGTTAAAACATGCCTGTGCCATAAGGAATGCGTTCGGGTTTGCCAGGCCAATATCTTCAGAAGCAAGTATAAGCATCCTTCTTGCAATAAATTTTACATCCTCTCCGCCTTCTGTCATCCTTGCCAGCCAGTAAACGGCAGCATTTGGATCTGATCCTCTCATTGATTTTATAAATGCTGATATTATATCGTAATGCTGCTCTCCGTTTTTATCATATAGTGCAAGGTTCTGCTGGACATGCTTCAACACCAGTTCATCAGTTATTGTTATCTCACCTGATTTGTTTTCGGCTTCAATTGAAACAGTTAGTTCAAGGGCATTATACAACTTTCTGGCATCTCCTCCTGATATCCGCAAAAGAGCCTCATATTCATCTATATGAATTTCATACTGAGACAAATAATAATCTGATTTTAAAGCCTTGTCAGCCAGTTTTCTGAGAGTTTCATTATTAAGCGGGTTAAGTATATATACCTGACACCTCGACAGAAGGGGTGATATCACTTCAAACGAGGGGTTTTCTGTTGTGGCTCCGATAAGAGTAATTATTCCCTGTTCCACGGCACCAAGAAGTGAGTCCTGCTGACTTTTGTTAAAGCGGTGGATCTCATCAATGAAAAGCACAGGATTGGGTCTTCCAAAAAACTGCTGGCTTTTTGCCTTTTCAATCGTTTCCCTGACATCTTTTACTCCGCTATGCACAGCACTCAACTGGTAAAAGGGCCTGTCGAGGCTGGTGGCCACAATCCTTGCCAGTGTGGTCTTCCCCACACCGGGAGGTCCCCATAAAATGAATGATGGCAGATTCCCTGATTCGATTATTTTACGGATGACTCCGTTTTTTCCAACCAGGTGTTCCTGTCCATCATAGTCATCCAGGATTTTAGGTCTCAGCCTGTCTGCCAGCGGTTGATTTGAAAACATCTTTTACTGATTTCCTGTTGAAATTCAGGACAAATATATCTATTCATTCGACCAGTTAAGAGTAATAATTATTAAAAAATCAAAGAATCTGATTTGGGTAAGCACTGATATGTTAACAGAATGTTTCATGCAGAGAGACAATGAAGAAACTGAAGCATTCTGACGTGTTCAGATACTATGTTTAAGCAAAATCAGAAAAATATTTTCATTAAACGAAATAAATTAATACTTTTAACAATTCATTTCCGGTATTATTATATAATGCCGGGACAATAAGCTTAGTATTTGAAGATTCAAATATTTATCGTCTATGAAAAAACCTCTGCTGATAATTACCATCGTTCTGGTTATAATTCTGATCTTCCCTGCTGTTAGCCTGATAAGTTGGGCATTTCAGTCAAAAAAGCCGATGAATATCGTAATTCTTGACAAGACAGTTCCTACATTTGAGCGCCTGAACCATAGATCGCTGGTTTATGTACTAACAAGTGAGAGGTTTGTAAAGAGGGCCGGGAAAACCAGCTATTCCTCAAAAAACGATTATTATGGTTTTCAACCGCTAAGACCTGTCCGTGAGAGACAGTTCAAAAAAAGAGATTTCCGTCTTGGTGAGGTGATGGAACTGGCAGAAAGCAGTGATGCAATATATTACGCCGATACCTACGGTGTATATTTCAATGACTGGTATCCCGGAGTTAATAAAACGAGACGTTCAAGAAAGCTTTATGGCGGACTTAATAACTCTGATTATCTTCTTTTCTCCGAAATGAAGAAGAGAGACAAGCTTGTTATACTTGAATATAATACTTTTGATTATCCGACAGCTGACCTTGAAAGATACAAAACCGAGACGCTGCTGGGAATAACAACTACAGGCTGGACAGGAAAGTATTATGCTTCGCTTGATACCCTTTCAAAAGATTTTCCGATTTGGCTTACTTCTGCCTACAGAAGCCAGTACGGGAATCCATGGACCTTTAAAAAAGCCGGGTTGGTACTTGTGAAAGATAATTCTGTCATTGTACTTGAAGAAGGGAATCAACTTCAGCAGGCCCTGCCTGTTGTGTCAACCGCTACTGAATACAAGCAGGAGTTTAAGGTAGCTGATTCAGTTCCTTTCTGTAATGAATTTGAGATAATCAACCAGGGGAACAATATCGTTATCTCCAACTATAACATAAAGACAACAACTGCAGGAGATTCCATTCTCTCAACATACGGACTCACAAATGTGTTCCCGGCTGTTATTCAGGAACCTCAGACAAAACATACTTATTATTTTGCCGGAAACTTTGCTGATAACAGGCTTGCATTCTGGACCTCGAGGTTTAAAATATTTCAGGGGAAGTCACTTAATTACTCTGATGACCCTAAGGATTGCAGACGTTTCTTCTGGCTTTATTATAAGCCACTGGTAAATGGTATACTGACTGAGTATCAATCGAGGGCAAAAAAGTAAAATAAAATATACAGGCCTTGAGCCTGTTTTTTTTTTCTATGAAAGTAACCGTTATTCAAAGCAACCCTGAGTGGGAAAATGCAAAAGCAAGCCTGGCGCGACTTTCTGAAGTGTTATTAACATCTGATCCGGGAACTGATCTGTTTGTCCTGCCTGAAATGTTTAATACAGGCTTTACATTAAACGCAAAGCAAGTTGCTGAGACAATGGATGGCCAGACATTTTCATGGATGAAAAAAACATCGGCATCATCAGGAGCAGCTGTTTGCGGTTCATTTGCTGTTTCCGAAAGCGGCACATTTGTTAACAGGATGCTTTTTGTAAGACCCGACGGATCTTTTTCGTCCTATGATAAACGCCATCTTCACTCTCCGGGTAATGAACATACTATTTATTCAAATGGAAATAAAAGGGTTACATGCAATTATGAAGGGTTGAACTTTAACCTTCAGGTTTGTTATGATCTCAGGTTTCCGGTGTGGTCAAGGAACAGGGGAGATGCCGACGTAATTGTATATTCTGCCAGCTGGCCTGAAGTGAGAAACTATGCCTGGAGATCATTGCTTGTTGCAAGAGCAATTGAAAATCAGTGTTATGTGATTGGAGCAAACAGGGTGGGGACCACACCCGATGGCACAAAGTATTGCGGAGAATCACTTATTATAGATCCTTTGGGCAAAATTATTGGTTCGCTTCCTCTTTATGTTGAAGGAAGCCTCTCCTGTGAGCTGAATAAAAGCGCAATTGATAAAATAAGAAAGTCACTTCCTGTATGGAAAGATGCTGATAACTTCAGCATAAACCTGTAAACTAAGCCTTTTTAAGGGCATTAAACAGTATCTCTGCCGGGTGCAGGGCTTTCCTGCCCGTTCCGTCCTTGATATGATGCCTGCAGCTTGTTCCGGGGGCCGAAATAATAGTTTCATTATCTGCATTTCTGACTTCGGGGAATAATATCATTTCTCCAATTTTAACCGACAGGTCAAAATGCTCTTTTTCATATCCGAATGCACCAGCCATACCACAACAACCTGAAGGAATCTCCTTTACTCTGTATCCTGATGGTATTGACAGGGCTTCAATTGATACCGCTGCCTGGCTAACTGCCTTCTGCTGGCAATGAACATGCACAAGAACATCCCCGGTCTTTTCTGTAAAGAGATCACTTCTTATCCTTCCGGCTTTGAACTCCATCGTAATAAACTCTTCAAATAAAAAAACATATTGAGACATTGTGACAGCAGCATTCTTCAGTGAATCTGATGCAAGCTCCGGAAACTCATCCCTGAAGCCGAGTATTGCTGAAGGCTCGATTCCTATAAGGGGTTTTTGACTGCCAAGAAGCGGAGCAAAGATTGATATATTGTGGTCAATACTCTTCCGGGCCTTTCTCAGAAAACCTTTTGAAATATAGGTTCTTGCACTTTCAGGATGATCAATGACAAGAACTTTATAATTAAGCGATGTCAGAAGTTTGACAACAGCGATCCCTATTTCAGTGTCGTTGTAATTTGTAAACTCATCAATGAAAAGATAAACTTCTTTAACAGGATTTGCCGGGTTTAGATTTTTAAGGTTTTTTCTTAACCAGCTACGCATGGTTGTCCTGGAAATGGTCGGGATACTCCTCCCGGCAGCGAAGCCGGTAATCTTTTTTATTACAGATGCGGTAAGAACAGTAGAAGCAACAAAGTTGAAAATGGCTGAAAAAGGAGAAAAAAGTCTGTAAATTGATGGCAGATTGGCAATTAGCCTGGTTCTTAAACCTGGGCGGTGTCTTTCATTGTAATGTGAAAGATACTCCGATTTAAGTTTTGCCATATCAACTTCTGACGGACACTCACTTTTGCATCCTTTGCAAGCCAGGCAACTGTCAAGCAGATCCATGACCTCCTTACTGGCCCAGGGGTCAGAACTATCGTTATTAAAGGCCTCCCTTAGAATGTTGGCACGTGCCCTTGTCGACATTTTTTCATCCTCCGTGGCCATAAATGTGGGACACATTGTGCCTCCGATAATCTTGCTTTTACGACAATCACCTGATCCGTTGCACTTTTCAGCAGCCCTGACAACACCATCAGATGATGAAAAGTCATACCAGGTCTCCAGCTCAGGTGTTTTTCTACCGGGTATATACCGCAGACTGGTATCCATTGGTGGTGTATATACAATTTTACCCGGGTTGAATATATTTTCCGGGTCAAAAATGTTTTTTACTTCCTTGTTTAGCTGATAGTTACGTTCGCCAATAATAATCGGGATAAACTCTCCTCTTAACCTCCCGTCACCATGTTCACCGCTCATAGATCCATGATACTTCTTAACTATCCTGGCCGTGTTTTCGCCAATTATCCTGAGCAGCCCGGCCTCATCAGGATTTTTAATGTTTAATATGGGCCTGATGTGAAGCTCACCTGTTGCAATGTGTGCATGATAAACTGATTCTTTACCAAGACCTGCAAGCATCTCTTCAATATCTTCAACGAAGTGGCCAAGCTTTATGACATCAACAGCGCAATCCTCTATAAGTGAGACCGGCTTGGCATCTCCTTTCATATTTGACAGTATACCAAGACCTGCTTTTCTCAGATTCCATACTTTGGGGACATCATTTCCCCATACCAGTGGGAAAGCATAGCCAAGACCTGCGGCCCTCATCTCATTTTCCATCTTTCCGGCTGTGGCTTTTATCTCTTCAGCAGATTCAGCGCAAAACTCAATAAAAAGAAGAGCACCTGGTGATCCTTCTATGAAAAAACGGTTCTTTTTTTGTGCAGGGCTCTTTTCTGCCAGCGCAAGGATCCTGTCATCCATGAGCTCAACTGCCTGTGGTGAATATTTCAAAGCAATAAGGTTTGCACTGAATGCATCATTTCGCTTTAAAAGATGAACGCACGAAAGTGCTTTTACCGGTGGTGGGAGCGGTACCACGCTCAGTTTTATTTCAGTCACAATTACAAGCGTTCCCTCTGACCCTGCAATCAGCCCCGATAGGTTGAGCTTTTTATTGCTCCCTGAAGTATATAATTCACAATCAAGTATATAATCAAGAGCATAACCTGTATTGCGACGCGGTATTGTAGATTCAGGGTAATCAGCTGCTATTGATTTTTTGTTTTCATTGTCACTGAAAAGCTCATTAAGTTTCCTGTAAATGTCTCCTTCAGCATTCTTCAGATTCATTTTCCTGTTTAGTTCCTCTTTGTCAACTGGCATAAAAACTATCTCCGAACCATCAGACAACAAAGCCTTTACTTCCAGAACCTGGTCTCTCACTGAGCCATAGACAAGTGAATGCAGGCCGCATCCATTGTTGCCCAGCATACCACCAAGGTTGCATCTGTTTGATGTGGATGTTTCGGGCCCGAAAAGCAACCCATAAGGCTTTAGTATCTTGTTAAGCTCATCAGGAATAACACCCGGCTGGACCTTAACCCACCTCTCACCGGCATTTATCTCAACTATTTTCTTAAAATGGCGCGACATATCAGCAACAATACCGTTCCCAACAACCTGTCCGGCAAGAGAGGTACCGGCGGCACGCGGTATGATCCCGATTTTATTTTCACTGCAGAAGTGAATTAACTTTTTTACATCATCAACTGTTGCCGGGTAAGTGACTGCCAGAGGCATTTCACGGTAAATAGAGGCATCGGTGGCATAAATGGTGCGGGTGATGTTATCAATGTTTGTTTCTCCCTCAAAACTATCTGAAAATGAATGAAAAGCTTTAATAACGTCGGTTTGTTGCATTTTGTAAAAATATAAGGCCTCAAAATTATGTATTTGCCCGGTTTGGTCATCTTTTTATTACTATTTTTCTCCTTAATGATCTGAATTTAGAAAATCTGATATTAATCATATAAAGGTTTTGTTGTTAACTCATACTTTTTGCATAATTTTGAAGATTAAAATTTATAAACTAATTTATTGATATACAATGGAATTGATTGATAAGATCAAAGACAACGCAAGAAAACATAACATGCGTATTGTGTTGCCGGAAGGAACTGAGGAAAGGAACATCAAGGCTGCTGATGCTGCTATAGCAGAGGGACTTGCGAGGATTACTCTCATAGGAAATCCTGAAGAAATTAAGGGTCTCGCTGCGAAATATGACCTTAAGAATATTTCAAAGGCCACAGTCATTGACCCGAAAAGTCATGCCATGAAAGAAAAATATATTGATCTCATGGTTGAACTCAGAAAAAGTAAGGGCCTTACCAGGGAAGAAGCATCCAGACTTATTGAGGATCCTCTCTATCTTGGTGTTCTTATGATTAAGAATGGTGATGCTGACGGTGAGGTTTCGGGAGCCGATCATGCCACAGGAGATGTTCTCAGGCCCGCATTCCAGTATGTAAAGACTGCACCGGGCATTTCTGTTGTGTCAGGAGCATTTATTATGATATTGAAAGATAAGGAGTTTGGACATGACGGGATACTTTTATTTGCTGATGGCGCCGTTCATCCTGACCCGACAGATAAGGAGCTGGCTGAAATTGCAGTTGCAACAGCCCATACCGCACGCACAATAGTTGGAATGGAGCCCAAGGTTGCCCTGCTGAGTTTCTCAACAAAGGGTAGCGCAAAGCATGAGATGGTTGATAAGGTTGTAAATGCAACACGGATGGCAAAAGAGATGGCCCCTGATATTGATTTTGACGGTGAACTTCAGGCCGACGCTGCTCTGATCCCAGAGATAGGAAAGAAAAAAGCGCCGGGAAGTAAGATCGCAGGAGAAGCCAATGTTCTGATCTTCCCTGACCTTCAGTCAGGAAATATAGCATACAAGCTTGTTCAGCGCCTGGCCCATGCAGAAGCTATCGGACCTGTACTTCAGGGAATGGCAGCTCCTATAAACGACCTCTCAAGAGGTTGCTCTGTCAGCGATATTGTTAGTCTAATTGCCATAACAGCCAATCAGGCTGCAGGCTTAAAAAAATAAGAGGAGACCATGATAATTCTAGTATTAAACTGCGGAAGCTCATCAATCAAATATCAACTGGTTGATATGGGAGAGGAGACAAAAATCCTTGCAAAAGGACTCATTGAAAGAATAGGTATTAACGACGGCATTCTAACCCATAAACCTGCCGGTAAAGATGTGTATAAGGTGGTAACTGACATACCTGATCACACTATTGGAATAAACATGCTTATGGAAGCCCTTTTGCACCCAAAACATGGTGTTATCAAGGACGTTCACGAGATTAAGGCCGTTGGTCACCGTGTGGCTCACGGAGGTGAAAACTTCAAGGAGAGTGTGCTTATTGATAATGATGTCAAGAAAGAGATTGAGCGCTGCGGTGAACTTGCCCCACTGCATAATCCTGCACACCTCAAAGGTATTTTTTCATGTGAAAAGATTCTCCCGGGTGTTCCGCAGGTCGCTGTGTTTGACACATCGTTTCACCAGACAATGCCTGACTTTGCATACATGTACGCTCTTCCGTATGAATATTATGAGAAATACCGTATCCGTAAATACGGATTCCATGGTACAAGCCATAAATTCGTTGCATATAAAGCCTGCAATATCCTTGGAGAGGATATCTCAAAAATGAAGATCATTACCTGTCACCTTGGAAACGGTGCCTCTATCACAGCAATTGAAAATGGCAAATCTATTGATACTTCAATGGGTTTCACACCTGTTGATGGTCTGATTATGGGCACCCGCACCGGAGAAATTGATCCGGGAGTTCTCCTTTATCTTGCAGAAAAAGAAGGCCTTAGCGTTAGTGGTGTAAACAATCTCATTAACAAGAAAAGCGGTGTTGCCGGAATCTCACAGCTCTCCTCGGATATGAGGGATCTTGAGATTGCTTCAAAAGATGGAAACAAACTTGCTATCCTTGCCCTGAACATGTATGCATATAAGGTCAAAAAGTTCATCGGTGCATATGTTGCTGCAATGAATGGACTCGACCTGCTTATTTTCACCGGTGGTGTGGGAGAAAATGACTTCAATATGAGAAAAATGATCTGCTCCGGGATGGAATGCATGGGTATCAGATTTGACGATGCTGTAAATGATGGTGTTAAAGGTAAAGACATGATCCTCTCGACAGCTGATTCAAAATCAAAGGTTATGGTAATAACTACTGATGAAGAATTTGTAATAGCATCTGATACAAAAAACCTGGTAGAAAAATACACTCTTTAACAAAAACATCCGATTATGGCCCTGAAACACCTTTCAGAGTTTAAAAACCTGCTTGGCAACCAGCAACGCAAAAGACTTGTGCTTGCGGCTGCTGAAGATCTTAATGCACTCAGTGCGGTAATAAAAGCCGGCGTAGACGGAATAATTGAACCTATTCTTGTTGGAGATAAGGACGAGCTGTTAAAGCTTGCTGCAGAAAACAACTTTGACCTGTCAAACATCAGGATGGTCCATGAACCTGACCCAAACCAGGCAACTGAAATTGCCGTTAAAATGGTAAGAAGCGGTCAGGCCGAAGTCCTTATGAAGGGGAATGTCGGTACCTCAACACTGCTTAAGGCTGTACTTAACAAGGAATGGGGTCTGCGTTCAGGCTCCCTTCTTTCCCATATCGCCTTTTTTGAGGTCAAAAATTACCACAAAATCATTGCTGTCACCGACGTTGCAATGAATATCCAGCCTAACCTGCAGGATAAGATTGCAATAGTGAAAAACTCTGTTGATTGTCTCAACAGATTGGGATATGACCTGCCAAAGGTGGCAATTCTCGGGGCTGTTGAAAAGGTTAATGAGAACATGAGGGCAACCCTCGACGCTGCCCTCATGTCAAAAATGAATCAGCGCGACCAGATTGAAAACTGCATTATTGATGGACCTCTGGCTTTTGATAACGCTGTCAGTCTTGAAAGCGCAATTCATAAAGGTATAAAAAGCGAGATCGCCGGCGACACTGATTTGCTTGTAATGCCTGACATTGAGGTGGGCAATGTGCTTTACAAATCCCTTGTCTTCTTTGCTGATGCAAAGGTCGCTGCAGTTATTCTTGGAGCTACTGCACCAATCGTGCTTACATCACGCAGCGACTCTGACGAGGCAAAATATGATAGCATAATGCTTGCTGCTGCCATTTCTAAAAAAAGCTGAAATGATTGCGAAACTTCAGCAGATGGCCGACCTGGTTAAAAAATCAGACCGGAAATTCCGTATTGCAGTTGCCTGGGCCCAGGATCCAAATACAATCGGTTCAATCTACAAAGCTGTTAATGAAGGATTTGCAGAAGCGTTCCTGATAGGGGACAGAAAATCAATTATTAGAACCTGTATTTCAAAAGGATGCGATCTCTCACTTGTTAACATTGTAGACGCACCTGACGATGTGACCGCCGCACGTATGGCTGTTTCAATGACCGCCAGCGGTGAGACCGATATTGTTATGAAGGGACTGGTTGGTACGGATAAGTTCCTGAAGGCAGTCATGAATAAGGAGGAAGGACTTCTGGTCAGGGATTCTGTCATGAGTTACGTCGCCGCAATTGAGGTGCCTGCATACAATAAACTGCTCTTTGTTACAGACACTGCTGTTATTCCTTTTCCTGACCTGCACCAGAAAATTTGTATGGCTGATTACGCTCTTGATATGGCCAGACGTTTTGGTATCGAAAAGCCTAAGATTGCACTTATTGGAGCCTCTGAAAAGATCAGCCCGCACTTCCCGAATACAATTGATTATGCAAAGATGTGCGAAATGGCCCGGGATGGACAATTCGGAGATTGTGTAATGGATGGCCCGCTGGATCTGTTCCTTGCATGCGATCCTGGCAGTTTGGAGATTAAAGGGGTTCAGACACCGGTGGGCGGCGCGGCAGACGTTCTGCTCTTCCCTTCTCTGGAGGCCTGCAATCCTTTTTACAAGAGCCTTATGTTATTTACTCACAGCGAATTGGCTGGTATCATCTGCGGTACTACAAAACCTGTTGTTGTGATGTCAAGAAGCGAAAGTGAATTATCAAAATATTATTGTATTGCCCTTGCCTGTTTAATGGTTTCTTAATCATTTGCTATGGAGAAAAAACTGATACTTGCAATAAACCCCGGTTCCACATCGACAAAATTAGCAGTGTTCGAAGAGGAGAACCTGTTATTTGAAAATACACTCAGACATTCATTTGAGGAAATAGGGAAATTTGAAAAGATGACTGATCAGTTATCCTTTCGGAAAGAATTAATTGTCAAGTCGTTAAAGGATGCCGGTTTTGAAATAGGCTCAATGACGGCAGTTGTTGGGAGGGGAGGTCTGGTAAACCCCATTGAATCTGGTATATATGAGATAAATGATCTGATGCTTTCTCACCTCTTAACGGCAAAAAACGGTGAACATGCAAGTAACCTTGGAGCACTGATTTCACATGATATAGTAAAGGATTATCCATCAGTAAAAGCATATATTGTTGATCCGGTGGTAGTTGACGAGCTGTTACCACTGGCAAGACTTTCAGGACACCCGCTGATTGAAAGACGGTCAATATTTCATGCCCTTAATCATAAGGCCGTTGCCAGGCTTTATGCAACATCCATTGGAAAGAAATATGAAGATATTAACCTTGTTATTGCCCATATGGGCGGAGGCGTAAGCGTGGGTGCCCACCAGAAAGGAAAGGTGATAGATGTCAATAATGCACTTAACGGTGACGGACCATATTCACCCGAAAGATCAGGAGGATTGCCTACATTACAGCTTGCAGAGCTCTGCTTCAGCGGAAAGTACAGACTGAATGACATAAAAAGCATGATTGCAGGAAAGGGTGGAATGGTTGCTTATCTTGGAACAAACAACTTCAAAGAGATATGTGAAAGAGCCGATGCCGGTGATAAATTGGCTGACCTGATCCGTACAGGGGCATCTTACCAGATTGGAAAGGAGATAGGCTCAATGGTGGCTGTGCTTAAAGGAGAGGTTGATGCAATAATCCTTACAGGAGGAATGGCTTACCAGAAGCATAATATTGATGAAATAACTGCAATGGTTAAATCATTTGCACCAGTAATAGTCTATCCTGGTGAAGACGAGCTTAAAGCCCTGGCATATAACGGACTGCTGGCAATCACCGGTCAGATTGAAGTCAGGACCTATAAGGGATAAACAACCTTACGGAATACTTTTTGCAACAGGTATGACCTTGCCATTGAAGTATTTATTGCCATTAATGGCAAACTCAGAAATAAAACGTGCGACTTCTGCGGGAGTCATTGACCCTGAATAACCTGGAAATGCCTTTTTTAGCATATCTGTGGAAACGGAACCAAGCGCCAGACAGTTGAATGATATACCCTGTTCTGCATACTCAGCAGCCAGACATTCGGTAAGGATGGCAAGTGCACCCTTTGCTGAGCTGTAAACAGAAAGTCCGTTAAATTTTGAGCTCCCCTGGAAACCGCCCATACTTCCAATGTTCACAACATGTGACCCGCTCTTCATATAGGGAAGCAATGCCTGCATAATAAGCAAAGGAGACTGAAAGTTCACACTTATCAGATCTTCAACCTCACTGTCTTTCAACTCGCCAAAAGGCTTGTTTATGAGCAGCCCTGCATTATTTATAAGTATGTCAACGCTCCCCAGGTGCTCAGAAATAATGTTTTTAAGCCTTTTGCGGACATCCAGAGTTAATCTGAGGTCAATGTCCATTATAATTATGTTTTTATTCTCAGAGGCCTCTGCAAGGCTCAGAAGGGCAGTTTTATTGCGCGATAGCGCAACAATTTTATTCTTTTTATCCCCGGCAAGGCAAAGTGCAACTTCCCTTCCTATGCCTGCGGAGGCTCCTGTGATTATTATATTCATCTCTTTATGTGTTAGTTAGATGTTGCTGAAACGAATAATCCGGCTGAGTTAGGGTAAATGTACTAATTTTCACTTTATTTGTAACTTTTCTGAAACGGATAAAAAAATGATCAGACCCTTTCTTCTGGCTGCTGCACTGGCGATCTCCCAGGTACTATTTGGGCAGGAAGTTGAAAATGAGACACCTCCATTATCAGAGAGAATCTTTTTTGGCGGGTCATTTGGACTGCAGTTTGGCTCTGTAACCAATATTCAGGTAGCACCTGTTATAGGCGTCTGGCTGTTGCCGCGACTGAATGTTGCTGCTGGACCATCGTTTCAGTTTTATAAAGACAGCTACGGAAGTACAACGATCTATGGAGGAAGAGCATATTCTGAATTTATGTTTATTCAGGATCTGAACAATGTGATTCCAATGGGGGTAAACCTTGGTTTCTTTTTACATGCGGAGTACGAAGGACTCAGTCTTGACAAGGGCCAGTTTGTTGCCGATGGCGCATCAGGAAGAGTCTGCCAGGGAACATGGTTCGGAGGCTTAGGCATTTCTGAACCTGTTGGAAGGAGATCTTCAATGGATGTTGAGCTGCTTTGGGTTCTCGCCGGGAACAAATACCAGACTCATGATTCACCTGAATTCAGGGTGATGTTAAATTTTTAGTGAGATAATTTATTTAAAATAACTAATAAACAAAAATTTATGAAACTAGAAAAAGATACAGTTGTATCTCTTATTTACGAGCTGCATGAAGGAGCAAAAGATGGTAGGGAACTTGAAAAGGTAAATGAATCAGCCCCGTTGACGTTTGTTTATGGTGCCGGTCGTTTGTTACCAAAGTTTGAGGCAAATCTCTCAGGACTTGAAACAGGAGCCGGTTTTGAATTTGGTCTGAACGCTGCTGATGCATATGGTGAAAAGCATGAAGAGATGATAGTCAACCTTCCGCGCAATATATTTGAAGATGAAGGGAAACTGAATAGTGAAGTCTGTTTTGTCGGAAACAGTGTGCCAATGATGGATGCCCATGGTAACAGAATGGTGGGAACGGTAACTGAAATAAACGATTCATTCGTAGCAATGGATTTTAACCATCCGCTGGCAGGTGTTGACCTTTATTTTATAGGTAAAATAATTGATGTAAGAAATGCAACTGCAGAGGAACTTGAAGCACTGAACAACCCTGGCGGATGCTCTTCATGCGGAAGCAAAGACAGCGGATGCTCAGGATCATGCAGCTAAACTATTACAAAATATAATTTATTATATTCTCTTTTCCTTTAACTGATTATGCAAAGTCTGAAATGAAGGATTTCTGGAAGTATTTTAGATATATACTGTCTGTAGTAATCACAATAACAATTGTTATTTTACTTCTCCAGGCTTATAATATAATTTCACTTTCAATTCCAACACTTTGCATAATCAGAATATTTTCAATACTGCTTCTGATCTTGTTTGCAGTTAAAAGAAGATCGCTTACAACATGGATACTTGTAAGCATGGTTGCAGGAGCAGAGTTCGGTTATGACCTTCCTGCCGCTGCACAGAACATCAAAGTCCTCAGTGACATTTTTCTGAGAATGATAAAAACTATCATTGCTCCTTTGCTTTTTTCAACCCTGGTAGTGGGTATTGCCGGCCATGCCGATATTAAGCAGGTAGGACGAATGGGTTGGAAATCAATTCTTTATTTTGAGATAGTATCTACAATTGCTCTTTTCATCGGACTGTTTGCTATCAATTTTAGCAAGGCGGGTATTGGCATTGTATTGCCGCCTGATATCTCAGCACAGAGCACTGATTTAAAAGCATTTACAACAGGAGACTTTCTTCTTAATGTTTTTCCTGAGAACATAGCCAAAGCCATCTTTGAAGGCAAAATCCTGCAGATAGTTGTATTCAGCGTTGTCTTTGGCATCGCCCTCTCACTGGTAAAAGATAAGTACAGGCAACCAATGGTAAAATTCACAGAAGCCCTTGCAGAGGTGATGTTCAAGTTTACAAATATTGTAATGTACTTTGCCCCGGTGGCTGTATTTGCTGCTATCGCATACACAATTGGCCACATGGGACTGGATGTCATTATAAACCTGTTCAAACTTATTGCAACTCTATATGTTGCCCTAATAATTTTTATGGTGCTTGTGCTGCTCCCAATTGCCTGGATATTCAGAATACCTGTCAGACAGTTCATTCTGGCTGTGTCTGAGCCTGCGACAATTGCATTTGCCACATCCAACTCTGAGTCAGCCCTCCCTTCTGCAATGGAATCAATGGAAAGATTTGGTATCCCGCGTAAAATAGTTGCCTTTGTAATACCTACAGGCTATAGCTTTAATCTGGACGGCACAACTCTTTACCTTTCACTGGCTACAGTATTTGTAGCCCAGGCAGCAGGCATTCACCTTGCCTTCTCCCAGCAGATAGTGATATGCCTTACCCTGATGCTCACAAGCAAAGGAGTGGCAGGAGTATCAAGGGCAGCCCTTGTAATCCTTCTGGGAACTGCGGCCAGCTTTGGACTGCCTACCGAGCCAATATTCATGATACTCGGCATTGACGTCCTGATGGATATGGCCAGGACATCAGTCAACGTCGTAGGTAACTGTCTTGCTACAGCAGTTATTGCAAGATGGGAAAGAGAGTTTGACGAAAAGACTGCAAGAGAATTCACAATCGAGTAGGAGACTTACCGTTTCTCATTAATCATACTCTGAATATACCATTTCTTGTATCCACTTATTTAACATAGAGCTGGAATAAGCTCATTTTCCAAAAAGTCCATATTCCACCAGAGTGATTTGGCGGCCGCATTAATTCGGCAAATAAGGCTTTCAGACCAATTGGTTTAACCCCGCGAGAATTGATTTTTCACATGACAACCACCTGATACCGGGGGAAAACTGATTTATTCAGCCTCAAAGTTTTTAAGGATTAAGCTTTGCCTTTAAATAACAGTGTCAGGTGTCTGAATATTCAAATTCACCTTATCATGTAATAAAATATTTAAGTTAAGAATCCCCCGGGTTACAAATGGATACGAAGGCTTGATTTACAAGTGTAACTTCTGCAGTACTATCTGCAAGTTACAAGAGTAAACAAGCAGAATCGAGCTATTTAATTATGTTTTATACAAATGTAAATATATTTAAACAACTTAATTATATATTAATAATGCTCATATTATCAGTGATATACATCATTTATATTTAAATAAAGATCAGTTCAATTCTAAAGCTTATGCAAGAAATGATTATAATAGGTTCGTTAAATGCTATTAAAACGTTAAATATCAGTAGATAAAAGTATCTAAAGTAAAGTAATAGTTGAATTATTTATGAATTGAAACAGTCAATTTTACTATACATGGAAAGTTCTTTTTGCTGATCATAGTAAGCAGGATTACAGATGTAAATCAAATAAAGTTACATGTGTAAATATAATAAATGTTACATTTGTAATAGTAAAGTTTACAGAATGAAAGACAGAATATTGAGGTTCCTGCAAAATGAAAACAAGAGCTATGCTCAATTTGCGGAAGAGATTGGTGTTCAGCCGTCTGGAATATCTCACATACTATCGGGCAGGAATAACCCAAGCCTGGATTTTATTTTAAAAATGCTTTCAAAATACCCCGCTTTGTCAGCTGAATGGATTTTATTTGGCAGAGGATCAATGTATAAGACTATTATTCAACCTACCCTTTTTGATGAGCCTGTTTCTGTTGAATCAAATATTTTGCAGCCTGACGGTGATTTAAGCCAAATATCCGATTCTGGCGGGGTTGAAAAAAATGATCAGGTATCAGAAACATTAAGCGAAATAACAGACAGACCTTTATCATCTGAGGCAGTAAAATCAAATAAGGTTCTTGAGAGGGTTCTATTTTTTTATTCAGATAAAACTTTTACTGAATACAGGCCCTGATTTTATCCGTCGGCAATTTTGGTTATTTTTGTATCAAAGAAAAGCTGATGAAAAAGAGAATAGACGATCTGACTATTATTAAAAATCAGAAAATCAGCAGTAACTTCATTATTCTCGAAGCCTCTTCAGATAGTCCCCTTCCGGAGATCCTTCCTGGTCAGTTTCTGCAGGTAAGGGTTGACAACTCGTCTGATTCATTTCTAAGAATTCCTCTTTCAGTTCATGATGTTGACTATGCAGGAAACTGCATCTCTATTCTGGTCCAGGTTGTGGGACCAGGTTCGCTCAGACTTTCTGAATTACAGGTCGGAGATAAGATAAACCTTATTTATCCGCTTGGTAACTCTTTTACAATTCCAGGGAAAGGAGAAAAGGTATTGCTCGCCGGTGGCGGGTGCGGACTGGCTCCGTTGCTTTATCTTGCGCGAAAGTCAAAAGATGCCGGAGCAGATGTTTCTGTTGCCCTGGGCTTCAGAAATAAGGAAAGAATACTTGAATACAGCACATTTGAGACCCTTGGAAGAGTTTATCTTGCCACGGAGGATGGATCGGCAGGCACGAGGGGTTTTATTACAGATATAACTGAGTTCAGANAAGTTAAGTGGGACCGTGTTTATTGCTGCGGACCTGAGCCAATGATGAAGAGCATCGCCAGGGAATGCAAAGCACGCGAACTACCCTGCGAGGTCTCTCTTGAGAACCTGATGGCTTGCGGTATAGGTGCTTGCCTTTGTTGTGTTGTAAATACCGTCTCCGGTCATGTATGCACCTGCACTGACGGTCCTGTTTTTAACACCAAATCATTGCTATGGTAGATCTTTCAGTTCAGATAGGAGGAATGCGCCTTAAAAATCCGGTTATGACTGCTTCGGGGACATTTGGCTATGGACCTGAATTTGAAGATTTTATGGATGTATCATCTCTCGGGGCAATTATTGTAAAAGGAACTACTCTTGAACCCCGCCAGGGCAACTCATATCCAAGGATGGCTGAGACACCTTCAGGAATGCTGAATGCAGTAGGACTCCAGAATAAGGGCATTGACTATTTTGAAAATCATATTTACCCCGGCATTTGCAGGTACGATACAAATATCATTGTAAACGTTAATGGCAGTACTATTGATGATTATGTTAGATTATCTCAACGGATAGATAAGCTTGAAAGAATCCCTGCAATTGAACTTAATATTTCGTGCCCGAATGTGAAAATGGGAGGTATGGTCTTTGGAACCAATCCAGCCTCTGCAAGAGAAGTGATAAGAGCTGTCCGCCAGGTATATTCAAAAACGCTTATTGTAAAACTTTCCCCTAATGTTACAAACATTTCGGAGTTTGCTCTTATTGCCCAGGAAGAGGGCGCTGATGCCGTTTCACTTATAAACACACTCCTTGGTATGGCAATTGATATAAGACAGCGTAAACCGAAGCTTTCCACTGTTACAGGCGGTCTATCCGGACCGGCTGTAAAACCTGTAGCTCTCAGGATGGTTTGGCAGGTCTCAAAGGTTGTGACAATTCCTGTGATTGGCATCGGCGGTATAATGAATGCTGATGATGCCGTTGAATTCATGCTGGCCGGAGCATCGGCAGTTCAGGTTGGAACAGCTTCTTTTATAGAACCTCGGACGGCTGCCATGGCAGTGAGCGGACTGAAGGAGTATATGGAGGTAAACGATTTTCACACAATCGGGGAAATTATTGGAAATCTTTCATTGTAACAAATACCATCTGACGGCCATATTTCTTAATTATTTTCATTTTCAGGCATGATTTTGGCCGATTATGTTAAAAATCATATAAATTTTATGGATTTAACTTTTAATTTGCATTATCTGAGTGAAACCATAAAACAAAACATAATGAAAGAAATCATGTCGGAAAGTTTACAAATTGATAACCTTGACAGGAAAATACTGGACATAATAACAAAGAATGCCAGGATTCCGTACCTGGAAGTTGCACGCGACTGCAACGTATCCGGTGCTGCAATTCATCAGAGGGTGCAAAGGTTAATAAGGATTGGTGTGATTAAAGGATCTGAATTTAAGGTTGATCCTGTAATGGTAGGTTTCAGAACATGTGCCTACATTGGTCTCTATCTTGATAATCCCGGGAAATACAAAGAGGTAATAAATAAACTGCGCGATATCCCGGAAGTTATTGAATGTCACTACACCACCGGAAACTACTCGCTTTTCCTTAAAGTTTATACAAGGGATAATGAGCATCTTCGCGAAGTACTGACAGAAAAAATACAGTCAGTTACCGGTATAACACGTACTGAAACACTTATTTCTCTTGAGGAATCAATAAGCAGGCAGATACCTGTGCTTTCAAAATAAGAAACATAATGAATAAAAAAAGCCGGCAGTGATCTGCCGGCTTTTTTTGTGATCCAGCTGGGGCTCGAACCGGGCTGAGCGTGAAGAAATTGCCCTGTGAGCAATTTTAGCGATGGAGCCAGCCTGCAGGGTGAGCGGGTTCGATCCAGCAAAAAAAAAGGCAGTCGTGTGACTGCCTTGTGATCCAGCTGGGGCTCGAACCCAGGACCCCATCCTTAAAAGGGATGTGCTCTACCTGCTGAGCTACTGAATCGGTGACCGATTTTGCGAGTGCAAAGATATGTAAAAACCTTGGCCACGCAAATAGTTTTAGAAATATTTTGAACTTTTTTTTCCCGAAACACCACTGGCCTTTATAGGCAGAAATGTTCTTATCTTTATAAATCCTAATCCGCAAAAGGGATGAAAAATATTTTCAAAAATAAAGTGGTCATTGTCACCGGTGCTTCAACAGGCATCGGACTGGCTATTGCTCATGAATTTGCCAGAAACGGAAGCAAGGTTGTGCTGGCGGCACGTTCTGCAGAAAAACTTGCTGCTCATGAGGTTGAAATGAAAGCAATGGGATATGATGTAATGATCTGTCCGACAGATGTCACCAGCGAAGATCAGTGCCGAAACCTTGTTCAGAAAACTGTTGAACGGTTTGGCACGGTAAACATACTTATTAATAACGCCGGCATATCAATGCGTGCTCTTTTCAGCGACCTTGACCTGTCAGTTATTAAAAGGCTTATGGATGTCAACTTCTGGGGCACTGTGTATTGCACAAAATATGCATTGCCCTATGTGATTGAAAACAGGGGATCAATAGTTGGCGTTTCATCTGTTGCAGGCTTTCACGGTTTACCGGGAAGAACAGGCTATTCAGCATCAAAATTTGCAATGCACGGCTTCCTTGAGACTATCAGGATCGAGAACCTCAGGAAACATCTGCATGTTATGATAATAGCACCCGGATTTACAGCATCGGAGGTACGCAGGCATGCATTACTGGCTGATGGCTCTGAACAAGGCAACTCACCAAGGGCTGAAGGCAGAATGATGACACCGGAACGGGTTGCAAGAGCAGTGCTTAAAGGAATAAGAAAGAATAAAAGAAACAAAATACTTACCCTGGTGGGTCAGCTTACTGCTCTTTTCCAGCGCATTGTTCCTACTTTTGTCGATTATATGTACTACAGAGAGATGGCAAAAGAGCCAGACTCACCGATTAAGTAAAAATTAATGTAAACAACATATAATACATTAAAACAGTTAATTATGGCAGAAATTCCAGTGCAGATAAGAAATAAGTTCAGACTGATAGAAAAGTGTCTTCCTGAACCTGTGTCTGCATCTGACAAGAAAGATATCTATGATGCACTGGATATAGCTATGGTTGCTTATGGCCGTACGGAGTTCAGACCCGGAATGCCATTTATTATGCACTATGCTGAGCTTAGCCGCATTACTGTATGTGAGATGGGGCTTGGAGCTTCAGCAGCTGTATGTGCTTTGTTATCAGGGATAAAACCCGGTACAGAAGCCTGGGTGATGACTGAACGCCGTTTTGGCATTGGTGTTACATCTGCAATAAAGGGACTGGGGCGCGTCACAGCTTTGCAGGGGCGTGATTTTACAGGACAGGCTGACAACTTCAGAAAGCTTCTTCTCACACTGGCCGACGACGGACGTGTTATACTTATAAGTCTCGCGGAGAGGCTCAAGATGATCCGTGACCTTAACCTCTTTGAGGAAAAGGAGAGATTACCGCTGGCATCGGAGACATATTTCCTTTATGCACCACTGGCACACCGGCTGGGATATTATAATATCAAGTCCGAAATGGAAGATCTGGGCATGAAAATGATGGAGCCCCTGGAATATGCTTCTATTGAGTCGAGACTGAAGCAGACAACAATATCAAGAAACAAGCTTATACGTGAGTTTTCTGATTCCCTCAGGGAAAAGCTTGATAAGCTTAATTTTCCATATGAGATAAAGAGCCGCACCAAATCGATACACTCCATATGGCAGAAGATGCGTAAGCAGGGGGTGAGCTTTGAAGAGGTCTTTGACATTTTTGCAATAAGGATAATTATTGAAGCTCCGCCCGAGCTTGAAAAGTCATCATGCTGGCAGGTATATTCAGTTGTAACGGATCTTTACCAGCCTAACCCGAGCAGGATGCGCGACTGGATATCAGTCCCGAAATCAAATGGTTATGAGTCGCTGCACACCACAGTAGTCACACCTTCAGGAAAGTGGGTTGAAGTGCAGATAAGAACCACACGCATGGATGAGATTGCAGAAAAAGGTCTTGCAGCGCACTTCAGGTACAAGGGGATAAAAAGCGGTGGTGGCCTGGAAGCATGGCTGTCTCAGATGCGTGAGGTACTTGGCTCGGCAGAAAAGGAGAGTTCTGATTTCATGCAGCAGATAAGACCCGGTCTCTATTCAGATGAGGTGTTTGTATTCACACCCAAGGGTGAACTGCGTCAGCTGCCGTCAGGAGCCACGCTGCTCGATTTTGCTTTTGAGATACACACTGAGGTTGGGTCACATTGCATTGGCGGCAAAGTTAATGGCCGCAATGTGCAGATGAAATATAAGCTCCAGAACGGTGATCATGTATCTGTTATCACATCAAAGAACCAGACTCCCAAACAGGACTGGCTGTCGTTTGTAATAACGAGCAAGGCGAGGAGCAAGATTAAGCTGGCCCTTAACGAGGAGAGGGTTAAAATCGCCGCTGAAGGAAAGGAGACGTTCATAAGACGAATGAAGAACTGGAAGATACCTTACGGTGATGCAGTGATAAAGAAGCTGCTTGACGCCTATAAACTAAAGACCGCCCAGGACCTTCATTTTGCCATTGCAATAGGTGACATCGATCTGCTTCAGATAAAAAAACTGCTACTTGCTCCGGAAGGCGGAGAGGAGAAAAATATACCTTCAGAAGAGGTTCAGAAACCTGTTGCAATATACCGTGAATCAGGAGATTATCTGATAATTGATGAAAGGGTGGAAGGGCTTGATTACAAACTGTCAAAGTGTTGCAACCCTGTCTTTGGAGACAAGATATTTGGTTTTGTGACTATACTTGAAGGTGTTAAGATACACCGTGTTGCGTGTCCGAATGCATCATACATGATGTCGAATTTTCCTTACCGGGTGCTGAAAGCAAGCTGGACAAGGAAGAGGGAGGATAGTGGCTCATTCCTTACCTCAATAAAAGTGGCAGGTGTTGAAAATCTTGGAGTTGTCTCCAAGATTACAGAAATACTGGCAGGATTCAAACTTACTGTCAGGAATTTTTCATACCAGATGAATAACGGTATGTTTGAAGGCAAAATTGATCTCCTGGTACCGAATGTAAACATACTATATGCAGTGATGAAGAAGATTCAGTCTGTTAAGGGTATCACACGCACCTTGCGTGTTGACAATTAATATCTTGGATCTGGTTTTACAGCCATTTTTGCCATCTTTTCAACCTCCATGGTCTTATATCCGAACTCATCGGTAATCTTTCCAAGCAGCAGGTATGTTCCGCTGCCTCTGAAGGGGTAACCTGTGAGCGACTGAGGAAAGTGCGTTGTGTCAAAGAACTCACCATCAGGATCGATGAAACATCCGAAATTCATCCATTCACGCTTTACTGTCTTTATAAATTTCACAGTTACCAGGTGACCTATCATCCTGACCTTCCTGCCAACGTGGTCTTTCATTGCGGCAGCGTTTATCTCGCCTCTGAAGCCTGTCTGCAGCATGTCAAACCATGATAGTCTGACAGGAAATCCAAGAAGCTCTATCTCATCG